>Ga0123342_1003624_pt1 | contig 24593 bp, 23 predicted proteins | sample Turbeawhitnodule_FD_89960 | JGI IMG/M metagenome (GOLD analysis project Ga0123342, IMG submission 89960) | Root nodule microbial communities of legume samples collected from Mexico - Turtle bean Mexico white nodule | ecosystem: Host-associated > Plants > Roots > Nodule | place: Mexico: Nepantla... | reverse complement strand
CCAGGGACGTCACGACCATGTCGTCGACGTATGCCTGTACATTCCTTCCGAGCATAGGTGCGAGCACCTTGTCCATCAGCCTTTGGTACGTGGCCCCTGCATTCTTCAACCCGAAGGGCATTATCCTGTAGCAATAGCATTACCTTTCCGTCATGAAGGCGGTCTTCTCCTCGTCCATGGGGTGCATTTTAGTTTGGTTGTACCCCGAGAAGGCGTCTAGAAAGCTGAGCAGCTTGCACACCGATGCACTGTCCACCAGGGCGTCTCTGACCACTGTGCTATAGTGGTGAAGTCAGTGGAGAAGGATTGGGGACCAAAACCGTTTCGTACTATTGATGCTTGGTTCCTGGAAAGGGGGTTCAATGAGATGATAAAGGAAAAATGGTTATCTTACCCTAAGAAGGGGAATGCCATTGTAAATATGAAGGAGAAGTTGAAGAGTCTGGGCGACCTAAAGATTTGGAACAAGGAAGTGTTTGGAAATGTCTACACACGCAAAAAGGAGATCTTCCAGGAAATTGAAGAATGGGATTGTATGGACTGCTTGAATGATCTGAACGAAGGTGATAGGTTGAAAAGGGCTGCGTTGGTAAGTCGATTGAAGGAAAATGACAAAAAGATAGAGTCCCTCACTTGTCAGAAGGTTAGAGCAAGGTGGTTTAAGTATGGTGACTCCTGTACTAGATTCTACCACTCATCCTTAATATGGAGAAGACTCGGAAATGAAGTTAAGGGGGTGGAGGTAGGGGGTCAGTGGTGTGAGGAACCTTGTACTGTGCGATCTGAAGCCAAGAAGCTTTTTTATTCTAGATTCACAACCACGAAAGACTTTGGGGTAAGACTCGATGAGGTAGAGTTCAAGTCTTTATCACAAGAGGACAATGAGAGCCTGATTATGGCGTTCACAGAGGAAGAAATAAGGGACATAGTTTGGCTTTGTGATGGGACAAAGAGTCTTGGACCTGATGGCTTTAACATGAACTTTATTAAGGAGAGTTGGGAAGCCCTTAAAGATGAGGTAGTACAAGCGATGTCCCTCTTTCATGGATCAGGGAGTATTCCAAAGGGGTGCAATGCCTCGTTTGTCGCTCTAGTTCCAAAAGTAAGAGACCCGTCTAATCTGGAACAATATAGACCAATCTCCTTGGTGGGTGTAATGTATAAAATCATCTCTAAGGTGCTAGCAGAACGGATGAAGAAAGTATTACCAGTAGTCATTGATGAGTGCCAATCAGCTTTCCTTAAGGACAGAGGGATTCTTGATAGTTTTTTAACGGCCAATGAGGTGCTAGAAGACCTTAGGAGGCGACGAATGAGTGGGCTGTGCCTTAAGGTGGACTTTGAAAAAGCTTACGATTCCGTTCGATGGGAGTTCCTGTTTGACATGCTCCAGAGGCTGGGTTTCCATTGTAAATGGATTACGTGGATCAAAGGATGTCTAGCTAGTGCAACGGTATCGGTGTTGGTAAATGGAAGTCCAACGGAGGAATTTTGTCCGTCACGGGGGCTTAGGCAGGGATACCCCCTCGCTCCTTTTCTCTTTATAGTGGTAGCTGAAGGGCTTGCAGGGTTAGTAAGGCAAGCTGCGAAGGCTAATCTTTACAAAGGCCTTAATATTGGAAGGAAAGAGGTGGAGATAAATATACTACAGTTCGCTGATGACACATTATTTTTATGCAAGGACTCTTACTCTAATGTGTTTATACTGAAGGCCATTCTCAGGGGTTTTGTGCTAGCGTCTGGGCTGAAGATCAACTTCCATAAGTCAAAGTTGGCAGGTGTAAATGTTAGGAAAAGCAATATGGATTGTTATACAAAGACCCTAAATTGCTCTCAGATGGAGGTACCCTTTATCTACTTGGGTATAGAAGTGGAGGGTAATCTGAGAAAGAAGAAATTCTGGGAGCCTGTGTTGAGCAAGCTTAAATCCAGGCTTAGCATATGGAAAGGGAGATTTCTGTGTATGGCAGGAAGATTGTGCCTGGTCAAGTCAGTCCTGTCGGCGGTTCCACTATACTACCTGTCCCTGTTTAAAGCACCTGAGGTGGTATGCAAGAGTATTACTAGCATACAAAGGAGATTCTTGTGGGGTTGGGGGAAGGGAAATAAATCTATCTCTTGGATTAGTTGGAAAGATATTTGCAAACAAAAAGAGGATGGAGGGTTTGGTATCAGAGACATAAGAAAGTTTAATTATGCGTTGTTGGCAAAGTGGAAGTGGAGGACTATCTCTGGTCATGAAGGGAGGTGGAATGAAGTGTTAAACTCAAAGTATGGATTGGATGCAAGCTTTGGTCATGTACCTGTGAAACTGCAATCTTGGTGGTGGAGAGATCTGGTGAATGTGTGTAAAGAAGGAGGAGGTGAAGGGTGGTTCCTTGAACAAGTTGGATGGAATCTAGGAAGTGGTGATAAAGTTAGATTTTGGGAGGATGTGTGGGTTGGTAATTCAACGTTGAAGACTTTGTATCCAAGGTTGTATTCTCTTTCTCTAAATCAAGGTCAGAAGGTGGAAGAGGTAGGAGTATGGGATGATTTGGAGTGGAGGTGGACCCTAAACTGGAGGAGAAGTAGATTTGAATGGGAATCGGATTTGGAATATGAACTTGGAAACCTCATCTCCGGGGTCAGAGTTAGGAAGGATGTGGAGGATACCCTGCTGTGGAAGAGCAGTAAAGATGGCATGTTTTCGGTAAGTGCAGCGTATGAGTGCTTGTCAAAGCCTGAAAGGGTTCCAAAGAAAGAGGTGTATACCCTCCTCTGGAAGGTGAAAACTTTTCCTAATGTTATGCTCTTGGTCTGGAGGGTACTGCTGGTGAGAATCCCTACAAGACTGAGTTTGAGAAGTAGGGGGGTTGTAATGAACTCTACAATGTGTGCGCTATGTCTATCCGTGGAGGAGTCCAGCCAACATCTTTTCTTGGAATGTAAACATGCATGGCGGGTGTGGTCCATGTGCTATAAATGAATAGGTATTCTGTCTGCTCAACACAATGACATTACGGTACACTTTGAGAGCTTCCATCTGGTAAATGGTAGTCGAGTACAGAATTTGGTCTGGAAAGGAGTATGGACAACTATAATTTGGAGCCTGTGGGAGCATAGAAATGAAGTGGTGTTTAGAGAAGGAGTAGGTGATGCTGAAGAAGTGTTGCAGAAAGCCCAACTCAAATCGTGGTTGTGGTTGAAGCACAAGGGTCACAAGTTCCCCTACTCATTCTCCGATTCGATTTTAAATCCTTGGTCCTGCATCTGTAGTTATAAGTAAAGTAGAGGTGTGGAAGAAGGGCCCCTTGAGCTTAATGTGGACTTTCAGAAAGTGAGGATACCTTTGGAAGAGCAAGGAATTGAATTTAGTCTGCTATAATGTGAGCCTGGTCATGTTACCGCTGATTCGGTTCCAAGGAGGTATAACCCTCGAGTAGTCCAGGTGGGGGAAGAACGTAGTATAAGACGATGATCTGTAGTGGAGGTGGGAGTTTCTGGGCTTGGTGTGGTAGTTGGGGGAATGTTAATAGGGGTTGAGCTTGTTGTGTTGCTGATGGAGGTGATGGTGTTATTTGTTTCCGTTGTACTGGAGATGTCCCAAGGCATCACTGGTGGGTGTGGTGTATTGTCTAGTGTGTGCAGATGCTTATGATGAGTGTCTCTTGAGGTTGTCTTAGCAGACCCGAAGGTCCAAGGCCGGAGAAATGATCCCTAAAAGGAGTGAGAAGAAGGTAGTGGTAAGGGGTGACTGGTGGTGGATTATGGTGAGGTATGGTTAACACATTTGTAGTATTATAATCCTTGGATGGTTGCTGGTTTGTGAACGTGTTTCTTGGAGGCAAATTCTGAAGTAGATGACCTCCAATGTCACGCCTGATTCTCTGCTAGGTGGTGGACTGCAGGAGTGTAGGGAGTGCCTGTAGAAATATATGGACCTAGTCATACCTGCTGGAGGTAGAGGTTGAAGGCCAAGGCTCGACCCATATGTTGACGCTGGTTTCTGGAACTGGTTATTCTGTGGCATGGTTTGGTGCAGATCCAGTTTGGTTGCAGCTGGTGTTGAATTATGCCAGTGTCACGTATGGGGACCACTTCACTGTGAATCCATGGAAGTGATTTGGATGGCAGAGCGGGTGTAGTTTGGCAGGTTTATTGGCTGGACTGATTTCTGGATGGTGTTTTGATGGCATACGTTTATGGAACTAAGGATGCTGCCCTTACCAATTAAAGAAAGATTTACCCAACGGTTTGGTGCCAAAGATGTCTTAACTGTTGGTGATGATGTTAAGAAAATTAAATCTTATGTTGGGACAATCTTGAAGGAAAGTTTATGCCGGAACAAACTTAAGACAACAAGTAGTAGCTGCCAGAATTATGTTAATTAACGTTTGTTGAAGTTTATGCAGGTATAACATAACCATTTTGAAGGGGTGCAGGGCGATAAACGCTGAAGGGCTGCTATAAAGTAGAGATGAAGTTATGCTTAGGCCGGTAATGCATCTGTGCAGTCCCTGTTCTGATGATGATGCATCGGATCTGCTGGTTGTTTTATCAAAGTAATGAGCCTTCAAGGAGTTGGTATGATGCTGGAGTGGAAAGTGAATCAAAAGTGTTGTGCTGCAGTAGGGAAAGTTAGATCCAGTTATAGGAAGGAGTAAAGAAATAGAGAGGGTTCAATATATACTATGGCAAATGAGGAAAATAGCCCTTGTCTTGTAGGTGATTTAGGTGTAGGGAAGACCGCATCTGATGAAGGGCTTGCTCAGGGCATTGTTGATGAAACTGTTCCACTGAAATTCCAAAGAAAATGGTGATTACTCTATAAATGGGACGTCTTGTAGCTGGAACCAAATATCGCGGGGATTTTGAGCAGAGGCTGGTAAAGGTGATTGAAAAAGTGAAAGAAAGTGATGGGGAAATAATTCTCTTCATTGATTTGAAATCAGTTCTTTTAAGAGCAGAGATCAAGTGCTGGAGCAACAATTGTTCATGAGTACCAGAAGTACATAACGAAGGATCCAGCAGTGCAGAGGCGTCTCCAACCGGTGGTTGTGTCTGAACCAACTGTTGATGAGATCATAGAGATATTGGAAGGGTTGAGAGACAAATATGAAGAGTTTCATGGCATTAAGTACGAATATGAGGTTGTCTCAACAAGGAACCTGGTTTGGGAAGTAGTGAAAAAGAATGGTTTGTTGTTGTAGTAGATGGAGTTGGGTGATTGGCTTGTATTAGGAGCGGCCATGTTGGGAAGACGGAGGCTGATGTAAGATCATGAAGGTGTGCAATGTTTTACAGAGAGTTGGTTGGTTATGGTGGGAAGTATATGCCTGGCAGCAAATTGAAGGGATAAAGGGTGATACTTTTTGAAGTGCTACTGCTACTATTTGTCTAGTAGTTGCTGCTGCTATAATTTCCCTTCTTGGCAGATGTTAATTTAGAGAGTAAGTGAAAGCTTTATATTACTGTAGTAGTGACCATGTCACGTACGAAGAGGGAAGAAATAAGAGGGTATGGAACCTGTCCAGTAATAGAGGTGGGGCTGGCTAGTTGGTGTGTAGGATGTTCTAAGAAGCACATAGCTTTCCCCTGTAACCCCTCTAGTGTTAAGTGAATTATTTGTAACTGTAGTTTATATTGTTGCTCGCTTAACCTTAGAGTGGTTCTGTAAAAGGGTTGGGACACCCCTTAAGTGTCTCTAATTTTTCTATTAATTTATTGCTGATAAAAAAAAAAAAAAAAAAACAAAAACAAACCTATCACTATGATTCCCATCTTGAAAACTTTTCTGGTTTTTGCATTAGGTTTGATTCGCTTCATTTTCATTTCTTCTACTCACTGCTATCATATGCATGCCTGTAAATTAATGGCTCCTGCAATGTATTCTCTATCTCTTTTTGGTTATGTCTAGGAACCAATTGTTAACTATTGCGGAGCTCAAGGAGCATTTTTCATACATTTGCTTTGTTCGGTTATCTGTTATCATTATCAAGTAATCTTTTTCACCTTCTCTTCATGTGTAAAACATGTAATCTATTTTGAAAGTATTAAAAATTGAAATATTTAAGGATTTGATTTGGATTGTTCAGAATTCGTTGATTAGGAATACATGTACCAATTATTTAGTTTCTAAATTTGGTCTCTAAAACCTTGGTTGCTAATTAGATACCAATTTAGAAACTATTTAAAATAGAAACTAATTTAGAAACCAATTTTTTTTAGTTTATAAAATGGTCTTTAATTTAGTTACTATTGTAACTAATTATTTTGATCTCTAAAAATTGGTTTCTATTTCATGATTTTCTTGTAGTGCTATTTCATAATTTTTTTTAAGTGTAAATATAGTGTATGTGCGCGCATATCATATAATACTACAAAATAAAAAGTTTTACAACAAGAATTTGAGCCTACATTTTTTTTCAGCAAAGAATAAACAAATTTAATTAAAAAAAAACACTTTAGGGTTGTTCCAACCCTTATACAAGTACCTACAACATTTTCATCATGTTTTCAAATTTATAAACGTTGTTAACTACCCAAAGAACAAAATAGAACATCATTCATAGAGTCTTTAATATTTTGTCAAAGTTGGTGCTTTTTTGGACATTGAGAACATAGAAAGAAGGATAGTTGAGAAGTTAAAAATTATAAAGAAGGAAAAAACTTCAAAATCATTGACAAAAATAAGTTGGAGGTTGACAAATTATCCAAGAAGGTATTAGTTTCTCATTTTATACGGGCAATTTCACTATTAATTTATGTAGTGTGGACTATAGTACCTATTTTTCCTACTAATTAATGTCTTTAATTAATTGAAATTGGACAGGTTGCAGCTTTGGAGACTGGTGCTTCCACAGGTGAGATCATAGCAAAGTTAGATGTGGAGAATTTCATTAAAATTTTGATGAGAACATTGATTGCGTTGGATGAAATTTATGATGCTTCCACGTGTGAGATTATAGCAGAGTTAGATGTGGAGAATTTGATTGAAAATTTGGTGAGAACATTGATTGCATTTGATGAAATTTATGGTGAAGGTGAACTGAAACTACAAATAAGAGAGCATGTATTAACTCTTGATCTTCAAAACTGAAAATATATGTCTATTGATATTAAAAAATATTTGTCACTAAAACATTATATGTCTAGAAAAAAATTATGTGAAGGTTAAGAGAGTTTAGAAACTCTTGATATGTTTAGGATGACAAGGCAAAATTTAATTCCCCTTAAAAATGATGAAAACACAATTTAGATGCATTATCATGATGACTTTCAGAGGAGGCGGGGAAATCCTAAGAAGCAACAACCAATGCAACATTCTAACTCTGTTGTGGTGACCATAGATTGGAAAACTTTTGATTAAGGTAAGGCTTTTAGATTTACAACCAAAATGTTTCACACATATTAAGAATATATTAGTGAGTCATCATGTGATTGTGGATTATTTTTTTCTTAAAAGAAATTATTAATCTCTCATTCTAAGACTGCAAATTAGACTAATGTGTAGTTTACATTTTCTTTGTACATCTACTTGCACCTTTTAATGTGTTGTAAAGGTGTTTAATGGTAGGTGTAAAAAAAATGAAGTAAAAACTAACTTGAAAAACCAAAGAGACTAGGAACTTTAAGAATGGATGACTAGTGGTTCTTATTTGCTTAGAACTAATGTCATTTCTAGGTAATTCTTCTACCATATTTTATAGTATTAATTAACTTATTTAAAAAACTTCATTCATTCTCTCTTGCTATTTCTTTATCTTTACTTTAGAAAGGAATTGTATTATATATAAATACAATTTGTGATTTGTTTGTCATACTTGCAATGTGAAGCATTAGTTGATATTTTATTCTTACATTAATTTTTTTTCTTTTGCATTATTTTGTGATCGGATGAACTTGTCGGTTATATTTTTCTTTTTTTCTTTTTAGGAATAACCAAATTTATAATTGTATCGGACAGGAGTGTTCGGCATCTCGGGACCTCGGCTTGAGCATGTGGGTAGGTCAACTCAGTTGTTGGGCCCAAAGGGTGGGTCATGAGTTTGGCCCAATTATATTGGTAAGCCCGATGGAGAATAATAAGTTTTGTCATATATTGGTTGTTAATTTTATATATATATATATATATATATATATATGTGTGTGTGTGTGTGTGTGTGTGTTAGTTAATATACAAGTGTATGTGTCAATATATTTGTAGTTGTTAAATGAATAAACATATGCATAAAGTTGTTAATAAGTAGAGAACACCCGAGAATAAAGGTGCATAAGATTCTCTTCTGTTGTAGCACTGTGAGTGAAGGTGCCCACGAACATAATGTTTTTTTGTTACGTATGCTTTCGGTTGAGATTATATTCTCGTGAGTGTTGTTAAACGAGTAAGCTATAAAAGGGCTTGAGAACCCAGGTAAAGGTACACTGTTTTTGAATACTATACTGAAACTGAATACTTGTCTTATTTTGTATGCTCTCACTGACTTGATCGTCAGAGTGTGATCAACAAGTAGAGTCTCCTCTATTGCAACAGAGCCATGTTCCAGTGCAACAAGAAGACAAAAAACAAAATCTAGAAGAGACAGGTTAGGAGCAGAGCTTTCCACCCAAGTCAACCGACGAGAAAGTCAATCGATAAGAACAATAACGGAAGGCCAAAGAATGTCCACTTTTAGCAGGTGATCATGACCACTAGATTGAATTACGATATTTGTTCTATTAACAGTTTGCACTATGGTGATCTTTAGGGTATGGATAAATTGAAAAGGGTAACAAGTATAGGTAAATTTCATATTTTCTTTTATATCACACTTTGTTGGTTTCTTGACGATTTTTTAACCTTTTTTCTTGTAGTGTGATTGGAGTAGTTTTGTGTCATTCTATTATTTTTCGTCATTCTACTAGATCTAGATGATATGTTAATATAGGTGACACATCTTCAAACGAAATACTTCGAGATAAAAACACTAACTTTTCTAAAGGTAAGGGAAAAGTTGTATTAAAGTTTGCGCAAAAGGAGTCAAGATGACCTCAAACTAGGAAGCTACTCGCAGAAGAGCAGTTATTGATAAAAATGATGAAGCAAAGCCCGTAAAAGGTGACTCTACTTCTGAGGTATACTGATGGAAACTGCTTTAGAAATCAGTTCTGCATTAGAACTCAAATAATTGCTGATAGTTATGTATTTTTGTTTTTGATACAGCTAGTGTATTAGTGTATTTCCATGTTATTGGAGACTTGTATCTGGGTGGAGGCAATTTGCCTTTGGTTTGTATCATTTCTTCCATTTCAACTAACTTTTATATCTTCAACTAACTTAAACAATATAATTTCTTAAACATTATATTTTATAAAAAAAATAATCCTAGTCATGGAGTTAATGAAACCGATTTTCTTTATCATTGATTAAAATTGGATTAGAAATTATATCGAAATACATTAATAATATATTTAATAATAGAAAGGTTACTTTCAATCTTTAATTAGAGTCCTGAAGTTGCTACATAATAACATACCCAAATTTATGTATTATGTAAATGCAGTGGTTATAAGATAAATGAATCAGTAACTAATATGTATTTCTTATATCAATATAATTAATTGATATCAATATGAAATTTTGTTAATCACATATTACACACATTTTTTAAATTAATAATTCAGTGTCTATATTTTTATTATGAAAAAATTATACTTTTATAGTATTACGAAACACTGAAAAGTAAACACAAAAAAGTTGAAGGGTAGTAGTGTATTGATGGTAGAAGAAGAACACAGGGTCTCAAAAAACCATTAGGCTATTTTGGTTCAACATTTTTATTATTTGTGTCCTAGTTTTTTATATATGCACCTCCTAAAAGTAACGAGGGTTTTCAAACCGCCGGAAATAACATGGATTCAAAACCGTCGAAAATAAAGGGGATTCAAAACCGTCGAGAATAACGTGGTTTCAAAACCGCTGAAAAGTGATTATTTTCTAGGATTTAATAGAAACTGCCGGTAATCAGTTAGCAACTTTGGATCTTTCAAAAGAAAAAAAAACCGCGCACTTTGTTAAAATCACGAGAAACCCCAAATTTACTGATGAAGGTAAAATTTCTGCTTAAATATAAACTTGGTTAGTGTTTCTCATTACACCACTATAGTATATTTTTTCATATAAATGTTACTAACAAAAAAAGTAACTTTAACGCCGTGATTATTAAACTAATATATAGTATCTTTTTCAAATGTTACGAAAAGATTATTTTTCTAATTAAATAAAAAATGAATTTGTTTTTATTTTCCAGAATTATTGTTCTATTAAATTTTTTATTAATATATATAGTAATTTAAAAATTTAAAAATATTCCATTAGAAATACTTTTTAAACTATGCATCCATTGACACCAAATCGCAAAGGCTAAGAAATAGGACTTAAAACACTAATATTCAGCTATTTTGCACTTCTCGTTCGCGCCCTACATTTCGTGTTTTTTTTCTTCTCCCTACATTTCCGCATTGCGCCCTACTTTGTGCCGCTTCCGCCACTGTTGTGTCACCATCGCATGCACCTGCTGCGCAACACCGCGTGCCTCTTTCACATTCTCGTTCTTGCCATACTGTTTTCGCATTTCTTTCTTCTTTTTGTGCGCCCTTCTTCTTTGTGCCACACTTTCATTCTCCGTTACTGTTGTTCCTCCATAGGTGCCCGTGAAGCACTGCGAAACAACCGTGGCGCGCCCCTGCTGCACAACAGTAGCTAATTCGTGTTTCCCTGTCAGTGAAAGAAGGAGATTCTCTTGCTATCTTGTGAGGAATTGTCATTCCAATTTCGCAACATTTGCGCCTAGAGTTTTTCTCAACAAGTCTTTTTTCCGCTTATATAACAGTAAACTCCATCATTCTTCTATGAGTTTTCTGACTTCGTTTCTAGCTGATAATCTTAATTTTTAATTTGTTATTATTTTCTTTTACATTTGCCTAAGCTTTATAAGCTTTACTTAAGTCATATCTTTTGATTAGTTATCTCTTTGGCACACATTAGACAAATACTTAATTTATTAAGTCTCTTTACCTCAATTTGTATAGCAAACAGTAGACAAATACTTTGTATGTTCTGTAGAAAATTCAAACTAAGCTTCTTTATGTTTTTACTCTTGTAGGAATTTTACCATGTGCACTGTTGATACCTGGCCTACTTGTTGTTTCCGAATATCCTAGATGGCTGGTAAGCTTTGCAAATCAATATTCTTAAAGTCATTAATATTGTTCACCACAAAATTACAAATTGAACGTATTTTCTTGTTGTTCCATTGATCAGACATAATGGTACAACTTGTTCTCTTCCATTCATCTTTATACTTTTGAAGTTGTATATCAGTTTTGTGCATTGCTTGTTTCAGAAGCTTCTATGTGATATTATGATATGATGGGGATTTATAGCCAACACCATATCTATCAATCATGTCACACATTTTTGCAAAATCTAGATTTCTAATAACATTGAATGGGATGATGACACTTGTATAGAAAAATTCAACAATTTAAGCATCAACTTTTTCTTTATCACCTCTCTTGTATATTTGATTTAGAGTAAATTGAACACCATTAGTACATTTACTGTTAAATATTTTGCTAGTGCTAGCACTTTGGTCACTCTCTTCCTCACCATCAATTACCATCAATTTGTCCAAGGCTATTGAACTTTATTTTTTTAATGAGGCATCTTTAGCTTTTGATACAACTTTCAACATTAAAACATTGATTTCTTATGGTATTGATACAAAAGGTTCAGAGTCATTCTAGTTCTGGCAAGATGATGTTTGAATCTGAAAATGCCTTCATTAAATGTTTTTTTAGCAGTGATTACATTTTACCTTTTTTTCGTTCCCTAAACATTAGTTTCACGCTTCCATCCAATATTTTTTCTATTTCTTGTAGTTTTGGCAAGATGATGTTTGAATCTGAAAATGCCTTCAATAAATGTCTTTGAGCAATAATTACATTTTACTCTTTTTTTTCGTTCCTTGAAACATCAGTTTCATGCTTCCATCCAATATCTTTTCTATTTCTTGTAGTTCTGGCAAAATGATGTTTGAATATGAAAATGCCTTAAAAAGGATCCCAACGAAACCCACAATAGCAGCAACATACCTGTCGCGTGGCACGGTGTGTGGCGCTACGAGGTGAGGAGGCGTGACGAGGGGAGCCGGTGCACGACGCAACGAGGTGAGGATGACGAAAATTTGGGGCGTTGCGAGGTGAGGTGGTGATGAAGATGAGAACGTGAACGAGAATGCGAATCAGGTAAAGAAACTCTAAATCCTAACCTAACATTTATGAAAACACCTCTCTAAATCGTTTTGGACATTTTTTTTTTCAAAACTCGGTGACTCGACCTCGAAGTTGATATTTGCACTGAGTTCACCGAGTCAGTCTGAATCTACCATAAGTCTACCAAAAAACAAGTTTACCTATGGTAACTTGCCAGACAGTACCAAACTCGTAAACTCGAATGGGTTCAAGGGTGAACCCGCGAGTTTGATAACCTTGGTCTCACCATCAATGCTCCATTATCGTTCGAGTGAAGCAGTTATGGTGAACTTTGCATTCCAACTTTATCACATGCGTGATGAAACTTGCCAGACAGTACCAAACTCGTAAACTCAAGTGGGTTCAAGGGTGAACCCACGAGTTTGATAACCTTGGTCTCACCATCAATGCTCCATTATCGTTCGAGTGAAGCAGTTATGGTGAACTTTGCATTCCAACTTTATCACATGCGTGATGAAACTGTATCCATAGTGAACGAGAGAGACCAATTTCTTCGCATGGTTAAGTGTTTCAATCCAAAACTTGTGACAATTGTGGAGCAGAACATGAACAAGAACACCAACACCTCCCCTTTTCTCCAAAGATTTGTAGAAGCATACAATTACTACTCTGCTATGCTTGACACACTTGATGCAATTCTACCAAGGGAGAACCAGGACAAGATGAATGTTGAAAGGAAATTCTTGGCTAAGGACATTGTAAATATTGTGGCTTGTGAGCGCAAGGTTGACAATGGCTGGCTTCATTCCATTCCCAATGAGCACAAATGTTAGAGAAGCAATTAGGAAACTAATTATTAAGCAGTATTGTGATAGGTTCAAGATAAAGGAGGAATTTTTATCTGAAATTTTCTCCCAGCCTATTATATCATAAACTTATTCCTTATATCATCAACACTGCCTCCTCGCACACCAAAATTATAACCCACCCGGTCCATTATCAATAATATTCCTTTTTGTATCTTGCTTCCTGTGGTTCGGTTTGAAGACGATACCTTACGACCTACATTGCTCCCACTCACCTTCAACCCTTCTCTGCAATTACCTCTCTCTTGGTTAACAATTCCTTTTGCACCCCTATCGCCAAAAGTTGGTGGAGTAACTTGGCCCATGTATTCCTCAGATCCTTCATGCACCTGGACTAGGCCGCAGGGCCCTACTTCACCAAGATGGGCCTTCAAACCACTGGCCCGATTCGATAAGTCAGATACATCTTTAAGGTTAATGGAGCACTCAATATCTACAACTACTTTAGCCGTCTCTGAAAAAACAAGGTTACTATAACTAGCCTTTTTTTGTACTAGGTCAGTGAAGTTGACAAGGTCAAAGCCATTTTGTTCATTACATCCCATCCGATCCTCCACCGTCATCCCCATCCGACCGACACTCCTCACCTTCTTTTAACCAGATCTTCAACCTACCACTCTTCACAGAAAGAGCCGATTCTTCAACGTAAGTTTCCGAGGATGACATACTCTTAGAGGAGTCACCACAACAGGGATTAGCACGGTACCCCCCTCCCTCAAAACGAGAGAGCTCCTCTTCAATGAGGATATTACACATGAGCTTATTAATCTTCACTTTCCTCGCCATTTTAGCGCTACCATTATTCACAAGGCGTACTTTCAGTCTGGCGTATTCCACAACCTCCTAGGATAACGTTGATGCATCAACAAACACCAGTGATGCTGACTTGGACAATTCTCCAATCACCTTAGCGAAACAATCCATGTTCCAGAATTGTAAAGGCACCCCATAACACCTCACCCACACCACTCTATGGCTAGCTTCACTTCCATCCGACCAAGGCCTAACGCTAGTGAAGACATTGTTGAACCAGCCTGTATTTAACCGCTTAACATCCTCCATAACCACCCCTTCTACTGGGATACCAAGACCAAGTCGTCACCTAGATATCTCACCCTAACCATAGACATTCCCCCCTTCACTATTTCCTCTTCCAGCTTCTCAAAATCCATGGAACCTCCTAATTTCCCGACAACACTTTTGGCCAGCCACAGGGGAGCACATTGTTGAGTACTGAACGACAAACCCTTCCATTCCTTTTTAGGTTCACCTACTACAACGTCAACATAGGATCTGCTCCTATTCTTCTCCACCCACTTCTCTTTGCTCCTTTGTTTCCCATAGTGCTCTGTTTCCTTTGAGAACTTGTTCCTTTCCTCCTCATACTTCACTCCCTGCGCCCTCCGCTCTTCCCTTTTTGTTCCCTCTTGATACCTCCTATACTTCAGAATATTCACATGGAGCTTCCTATTTCCAATGTAGATATGGTCAAGCTCTCTTTCAAGTCGCACCACGTTTTTTACGTCGTAGAAACTCACAAATCCGAACCTCCTTCCCCATTTGTTAAGTTTACTTGAGATAAAAACCTCCTTCACCCTTGCCCATTTTTGAAATACATTGACCATATCCCTTTCACCCATACCATGTGAGAAGTTCGAGAAGAAGAAGGTAACAAAATCATAATTATACCCCGCTCCGCTATCTCTGCCCACTTTGCCTCTTCTGGTCATCTCTCATGCTAGTTTTGGATGGTGCAACTCTTTCGGGGAGGGTGGTGTGTTAAGCTGCAGCTGGTTCTAAAGGTATCTGTTCTGGTTTTTGTGCTTGTGTGCTGCATAGACGTTGTTTTTTAGCTGCAGTTTTGGTGCCTTTTGATGCTTTTTTAAGAAGCCTAGTAGGCACTGGTATTTTCAGGTTTAGTAGCTGTTTGTAAAGCATAAATTATTTTAGTTTGTGGCCTTATTCTTTGGTGTTGTTTTAGCCTTTTGTTGTGTAGGTTCTCTCTTTTGTTTAAGACTCTTTTTTGTTTTGTTAAAACAAGTGTCAAAGAGTCTAGGTCTTGCTTGTTGTTTTTATAAGCCAATCTTTGTATATGGGTTGGAACATTCATAAAGTGTATCTTTTAATTCATTTGTCTATTGATAAAAAAAAAATTGCTACCAAAAGAATCATCCACCAATCTAGTTTTATGATTAGGAATAATGAAGTTAGAATATCTGACAACATGAAAACAATTGCACTTTTTTAAAAAAATAATAATAATCTTTTTAATAGTTTAGTTTGCACCATTAATATAATCAATTTAATTTAGTTATTGAAGTATTTGAAAAATATGTTAAAATATTACTTTTTAAATAAAAAGGTTTAGTAACATTTTTATAATGTTATTTTTTATTAAAAAATATTACTAAAAAAATTTAATAACATTTTTAAAATATCATCTCTTTATTAAAAAAAAGTATTTAACATATTTAGTAACATTTTTATGATGTTACTTTTTTATTAAAAAAATTATTAAAAAGATTTAGTAATATTTTTAAAATGTCACAATTTTATTAAAAAAATTACTAAACATTTTTAATTATATTTTCATAATGTTACTTTTTTATTAAAAATATTATTAAAAAATTTAATAATATTTTTAAATGTTACCTCTTTATTAAAAAAAAGTTACCAAATATTTTTAATAACATTTTTATAATGTTATTTTTTCTTAAAAAACCATTACTAACAAATTTAGTAACATTTTTAAAATGTAATATTTTTATTAAGTAAATGTTATTAAAAGTATTTAGTAACATTTTTATAAATGTTTCTATTGATATCTAAATTCTTTTAGAAACATTCAATATACATTACATTCCATAAAATGTTATTAAATTATATTAGTAACATTTTCTTTGATTTAGTAATTTTTTTTATGTTACTAATTATTATATATGTAGTAGTATCCGTGGATGAATTAATGATCAAAACCTCTTTTTATTGCTTAAATGTAGACAAATGTAGACAAAAACGAACATGAATAGGGATGTAATCCGAATGTGCGTGCAAATTTAAGACTGAATAAAATCAAATTATGCAGCAATTTTCTTAGCCTAGGAGTACAAATAAGTTATATTGTTCAAGATCGTGCATTGGTGAATTCACTCCATATAGTGAGGTTGGAAAAAAGCACTCAACAAGCAAAACTTGGCTAAGAGCATTGCCCGTGTTCTAAAGAGATTAGCTCAAAGACAAATTTTAGGGATGAGCTAAAAATGGCTTAGCCAAGATGAAAATGTTGAGTCAATTTTCCCTACATTGAGAGAATTTGGCCTGGCCTGTAATAAGCGGATTAAAAAATGACTTATTGAACTTAGAAATAATTGAACAAAATTATGAAAAAAAAAACTTACTTCTGTTAGGATCGGATCTTATTAAAATAGTTGTTACAAAAAATTGGAACCTATAGTAGGTAAATATCAACAATCTATTCTTAGATTGTGAGTTATTTGAGTAAGTATACATGAATATTTCTCATGTTACAAAACAACAAAGACTATTTTGTAAGTTAAAGAAGTTTATATTGGACTTATACAAGCTTTTAGACAATGGTTCTACAAGTTCTACTCAACATTAATACAACATGGTTTTATACACTTAAAAAAGATTACAATCTATTCACTTTGTTAAGACGCTAGACGATCTATCAGTCTCTTGATACAAAAGTCTAAACATTTTGATAACAAACATTAAAAGGTGTGTTATGTTTTATAAGAAATCTCACTCATGTGCATTATTAGGTGATCTTAATAATAGAAGATGAACAAAGACTCACTAGATGATCTTACAACAATGAAAAAATTTGTTAGATAGTCTAGTTAAAGACCTTCAAATGATCCTATCTTGGTCTCAGTGATTGGACAAATCTCTAAGAGTTTACATGATAACATTTAAATAATATTGTCAAAATAAATAGTTCATATGAGAATAAATGCACAAGACAATCTCACAAGGTTGATTAGAGGATCTCAATAAGAAGGTCTCGTCATGTGATCCCATTACTCATGGATACCTAAAATGATATCATCATACGATCCCAAAGGCATAACTAGTTGGGCGAATACATAAGCACCAAGAAAGCTCAACTATACAGTGCTTTATAAACTCATCAAACAACTGATAAGAGTTAAATTGTTGTAAAATTCATAGTAAGTTAAGCATTCATAATGTGTAAAGTACATAGAAAAATAACCTTAACTAAATTCATGCAAAACCCCACAAAGAAAGCCTTGACTGGAGAGGAGCATAAAAGAAGAAGAATAATCTAAGAAATCTTAGAGAAAAAAAAACAACAAATAAACAAAAATATAAAAAAAGATCAATCCACACAGCGTATAAAGATAGGCTAAGTGGATTGGTTCCAGAGAACAAGCATTGAAGAACTTCCTAATCATTGTGCATTAATGAGATGTACTGAGCGAATTGAGGCCATAAGAATCAAAAATACAAAGTTTAAAAGGAAGAAAAAATTCACATGGACTAAATTCTCTATACTTATGTATTTTGTTGCTTATCTTTGGAAGATGATGAGAGGAGCTTGAGGAAATGTGGAGGAAGTAAAACAATGAACCAAGAATTTATAGTGGAGAGATGAAAATAGCATAGTGAAAGGTTAGGCCAATTCACTATGAAATGTTCTAGGAGAGACTAAGAGGAAGAGTATCCTAAAGAGAGCTTAGGCAAGTGTTTAGGCTACAATTTGGCAGTATAACGCTAATCAATTCCAATCTAATTTTACAAGAGACTAACACACTTATTTATAGTGTTAGGATTAGCCCAAAAGAGAGCCAAAATTCAAAAATTCAAATTCAAATTACAACCCTAGATTTAGAATAGTCAATGAGAGTGTGTTAAGTGGAGCTCATGCTTTCATGTGCCTTGACCCTTTCAAATGAAAGGTTGACAAGTGTCATCCTCTCAAATAAGAGTTTAACAAGTGTTACCTCTTCACTAGTGCAAATCTTCTCTATTGAGGAAGTGTCATGTGGCTAGTTACACTCTTCATGCCTAGTCACACTCTACACGCCTTCTCCTATGTGTAACACATGTTAATTTTGTCCTTCTTTTGTGTGCAACTTTTCTTGGATGTATAGGGTTTACATTGGGCTTAAAGAATCCCAAATGTAACCCTAAATGTCTTATGACATTGATCATATTCTAACCCTATTATACCCCTAACCCGAATACAAGGCCCAAAATCCTACTCTATTTGTCCTAAAATACAAGGCTCAATTATCCTATGTTAACAGGCCTAATACATGGCCCGTGAAATATTAAACTATTTTATAGAATTAAAGAAACTAAAGATTGGCCCCAAAATGATGTTGACTTGCTTCCTTTGAAGTCAGCTGAGAATCAATCTTCTTGTGTTCTTATGACCAATGTTCTAACTGATGTTAGGAAGGCTTGGAGGTCTTCTTGGATATGTTTTATTCCTTTCTTCATCCTAGAATTGTTTGTTGAACAAAGACTTTGATGACTCCAAATCTTGAAGAATTGTGTGAAGTCATGTTGCTGCTTGTTTTGTTGAGTATTTTGTATTGTTTGAATTTGTAATTCTCTTTAAGAATTGATCCAAGGCCATTTAATCTTGAAACCTTTTAAAAAGATATGTTTTCAAAGAGAAGTGAAAAAACAACCAGTTGTTTTATCGTTTCAACCGGTTGTTTTACACTCAGAAGCTTTTGAAAGAGTTTGCATAGAGTCAGAGGGTGTTCTAATATGTGGTGTGTTATAATTGCCAAAGGAAGTGTGTGTTCTTGAGAGGTTCAATATCACTTCTTTGGTGTATGTGGTTTGTAATATGTGGCTGATCACTTAGTGGAATACACAGTGGTTTCTGGGGACTGAATGCAACTCTTAGTTAAGAGTGAACTAGTATAAACCTTTTGTGTTGATTTCTCTTCCCCTTATCTCATTTAAATCTGTTTCAATTTGGTTTTTATATATTGCTGATAAAAACAATCGGTTGAATCGAAGAAACAACCGATTGATTTTCTGGAATCAAGTTAGAAACATATTTGATTTTGGTTGATCTTGTTCTATATCTTTTATTCTGCTTGTGACTTTCATTAAACCTTCAAATTTTTTGAAAATCTTGCATACACAATTCACCCACCCCCTCTTGTTTTAGCCTTGAAATTATAACATTGTCTTCTTTAGTGGACCTACAAAAGATAAAAAAAAAATGCCAATTAGGCCTATATGTGCAAGTAAATGCTTACAAAACTTTAGGTCTTCATCCTTCTTATTCCGTGGGTGTTTGTGGTTGGACGATTTCAATGAAAAAGGGGTCAGACAAAGGTATAGACGATGGTTCCTCTTAGAACAGTCACCTATACCCTTTTTTGGACCTTATTTGTTTTTGTATCTTACGTATGCTATAGGCAAAGGTTCTAAGAGGAATTGATGGAACCTTAAGAGATAAAACAACCACTAAGCTAGCCCAACCCTTCAGAATGATGACCAGGAGTAACATAAGACCTAGGGCTAGGTTAGGAGTTGTCCATAGCCAATGCATCTAAGCCTATCATTCCTCAGAGGATTACCGAGAGCAGAGCCCACATGATTGGATCTGAGCACTAGTTATTTTCATTACTTTTAATTTCATTATAGTAGAGTGTACTTAGTAATTTAGGCTTGGTTGAAGTTCACTTTCTCTCCATGCGCCACCTAGGTTAACACTCCATTACCCTACCTTTTAGAAACCTTCCAATGGTGGGCCATATTGACGTAGGGGACTTGACCTGCCCGCCTACTTTTCCCCCTCCCTCTCTCTTGTTTTCTAAGGCACTCTCTGTTATAAATAGAATGATTTGCCTCTTGTATTTTTATATTGAATTTGAATAGAAAAGAAACTCTGCTTGAGTGTTTAGTGAGTGTTTTCTTCTAAATTGTGGGTATTATCTTGTGAGAGCATACTTCAAGTGGCGACTGTTGAACAAGATGCTTTGATGTCTACAAATCCAAGTGGAAAGCTTGAAGATCTTGCTTTTGTTGTGTGTGTATGTCTAGTTGTTTGAAACTTGTTAATTCACTCCTTAAGTTTATCTAAGTTCAATTGAATCTTTAACATTTTGAAAAGATGGATTTTCTAAAAGAAGTGAAATTACAACAGGTTAAAATTTCGAATCAACAGGTTGTTTTGACACTTACTAGATTTTAAAATGATTTGAAAAAGCTTTGTCTTTTCCTTTGCTGTCAAACAAATTTTAACAGGTTGAAATTTTGAAACAACAGGTTGTTTGGCACTTAGTAGATTTTAAAATGATTTGTAAAAGCTTTGTCTTTGCCTTTGCTGTCAAACAAATTTCAACAGGTTGAAATTTCAAAACTACAGGTTATTTGACACTTAGTGGATTTTAATGCTGTCAAATAAAAATCAATCGGTTATTTCGAAAAATCAATCGATTGTTTTGCTGAAAACCTTAACATAATTTTGTTAAGTGGTTTTTCTGTTTTAAATGATTCCAACTACTTTTGAGCTTTTGTTGTAACTGTTTTAACCATTTTGATTGAAAGATAAAAAGGTGGTTTTATGCTCCTATGCATTAACTAAGTGAGAGAGATTAATCAAAGAGAGTTTTGAAGTTTTCAAAGAGCTTTTGGATCATCTCAAGTGTGTGGAATATGATTAGGTCTTGTATTCTGATCTTTAATCTTGTGATTCATCTAGGTGTATTCTATTCCCTTCTTAATAATTGTATTTTTGTACTGGTGTTGCCAAGAAGTGTTGTGTGTTCTTGAGGGGATCAAGATCAACATTCTTGGAGTGGTGTGGTGTTTGCCAAGGAGTGATGTGTGTTCTTGAGTGGTTCAGGATCATCTCTCATTCCAAGTGTCGTGACCACCATCATTCCTCCATAAGCTTTTCTCATCTCTCTCGTTTGTTTTCTTCCATTATGCCTTCCATTATTCCTTCCATAATTCCTTTCAATTGTGTTCTTTATATTCATTTTCCATTCCATCATCCTTTGGATATTTGTTATCTTGCTTTGTTTCCATTTCTTGCAATCATCATTTTCACTTTATTATTGTGTTTTTTCTCTTTTGTTCTCTAGAAGAAAACATTCACACTTAACCACTTGGTTAAGTTCGTGTCCAGTGACAATATTCTTTGAGCTTCTCGTCATTTTCTGCTAATTCTAAAAGCTTAAACAAAAGTGAAACCTTTAAAATGTGCCAATTTAAAATCAACTCACATCAGGAATCGTCGCATATAGCAGTATAAATAGACTACGATTGTGTTGTCTCTATAATTCAAAATTATAGATAATATTCGCATAAACCAGGGCTCTAAAATCACCATCTAATGGCTGTAAAAACAGTTGTATAAAGACATTTTTACAGTAGTGTATGAATAATCAGTGGTCGTTCCTCATCATTGAGCATCAAACACCTACCAAACCCAAGGAAATTTAATATAAAAGAGAAACATGCATCTATAAACAACAATATAACTCTAGAAATATCACAGTGTCATCCAATCCCAACAAAATAGATTTAACACCTCATAATAAAGTCTTAAAGTACAATGCATGATAAGAAGCTAATTTACAACAAACACATATCCTTGAATGTTGTGGCCAGCTTGGCTTCTGTACTCTCTTGTCCAGAGATTATTCCTCACTTCTTCTAAGGTTTTGGCCTTCTTGACTTGATTGGATTTTGAAGTTTAGACTCTCTGAGCCTAAATCAACATAATTTCTCTATCTAAGCCTCTTTAAGGATCTCACTTATTCCTTCTAACTTAAATCTCTTAGTACCTCTTAATGTTCTGAGGCCTTTTACTTTCTTTCACATCCTCTTAATACCTAATTGCCTCTTGATGCTTTGGACGTTACCCCAATGTCCTATTTATAGATTTTAGAATTGGGATTCAAGGATTTCTGAGGAGGCTAGTGCTTCGCTCAGCACAACCCAACAAATTAGCTTTCTTCTTAAGCATTCCTTTTGGCTTCAATATTTTAATCTTTGGCTTTTTGAAGTTTCAAAGTCAAAGATTGGCTCCATATCTTGCTAATCCCTGCCAAATCTTAATCATGAGGGATGTTTGGCTTCACATAGGCTCTAAGTGAAATCCTTTTGATCTCCTCTTTGTTCATTTTGGCTTGAGCCCTTTCTGATCGAATTTAGGTTTTCTTCATGGTGAAGGACTCTTATGTGCTCAACTATTTTGATTTTGCTTTTTTGCTCAACCTCCTTATTCTAGGATTTCTTGGATGTCATGGCCTTAATTCGCTCAGTGGATGTAGGTGCGTTCAGCGTTTTGGAAAATTTCCATTCGATGAGCCCTTTCCCATGTGTTGGACGAATTGGCTCTAATGTGGTATCCTTGTTTGGTTTGTTTTTTTGCATAATTCTCCGTAGCTTTTTTCTTCTCTTTATGTTCTTCATATGTAGCTTTGGTTGGAGTGATTTGGCATGCTTCTTACTGATATTTGTACAATTTTCTCCTATTTTACATGCCATTTTGCCTATGAATTCTATTACAATTATACACTTATTACAAAGTGAAGAATGTGATACAGAGTAGAAAAGCGCATTAAAGCAGTGCAGAACGTGATTCAAGGAATATCAATATCATACCTCAACGTTCACAAACTCAAGTAAGAGAATCAGAAACCAGAGACGCATAGTTAATGACAAAGCAGTTATTTCCATATTCAGCGTCTAAGGTAATTGCAGTGAAATAAGTGACAGAGATATGATTGAAGAATCAGTCACATGCATTTAAGGATTAACGTTCACTTCAAAGATCATAAAAGAAACAATTCAAATTGGTTCATATGCTCAAAGGCGCAAATAATATAATCAAAGAAAAAGTTGCCATATTTAGCGTCCGACGTGATGAAGATAATGAATAATGCACAAAAATGAAGGATACCTAGAGAGTACAATATTAATGAATCAACTTTCACATTGGAACTAAAAGAAGACCTTGAAGATGAAAAGGAAAAACAAAAAAGCATACAAGTATACAAACATTACTACAAACGACTAAGCGTTCATTGTCTTAGTGTGTTAAGAGAATATTTCAAAGCTACTATTAAGAGCACCCATATAGTTTGGGGAGTGAGCCTTGTATTGTAAATCTTTCACTGTGTGAAGATTACCCTATTAGATTTCACTTTTTGTTCTCTTGTCAAGAGTGAGTGTTTTTCTCACTTGTTGAGAGGTCTTAGTCTTAGTGAGAGATTAAGACTTTTCCTGGAGAGGTGTTCAATACTTGTTGTCTGGAGAGGTGTTTAATATTTGTGTGTCTGGGAAGAGGTGAAAAATACTTGTATACTTGGAGAGGTAGAAAATACTTACGTAATTGGAGAGGTGGAGAATACTTATTACCTCGAGAGGTATCTAAACTTAAGGTGGTTAAGCGGGGAGCTTAAAAAAACTGGACATAGCCTTAGTATTTTGGATGAACCAGTAAAAATATTTATGCATAGTATTTTTTATCCATCATCTATTATATTATATAATTTATCTTGAGTTGATAAAAGACAAATTGAGTTTAGGTTTCATTCAATATTCAATCTTCCTTATGGAATCAGTTGCCTACAGAGTCCATACAACATATGGACTATGAGTTCAAGATTGTTGCATGTATTCGTTTTTGTTTAAAACTTAGTCAAGATACAAGTTTAGAAAGAAAATGGTGTCCGGCTTGTTTAGATCCTAAGATTAGGCTTAAAATATCTATTTTGTATACCTTTTTGTCCGTGGCATAATTTTAAACAGAGAAAACTAATTAATTTGCACACAATAGGTCCATCTAACTCAAACTTGTAACATGCTTCTCAAACTTCAACTACTTAATTTAAACAAATATGACAGTAGAATGGTCTATTACTGTATTACGCATATTTAGGTGGTTAACATATATGAATCTTTTTATGGTACTAAACCAATACCTTTAACTTTCATAGAAGCTAAAACCCTACCAACATAATATCCATATCCTTTAAACTGACCAAGAATAGAATTTGAGTTAGGAAATTCTCAAGTTTGATATGAGATCGTAGAATCCATTATGCAGTAAAATGATCAAACCAAAACATTTTTCCGATGTCTTTCCTAATAAGCAAACTTGTTATGGCCTACGAAACTCAAACAAAAGAAAGAATTAAAACTTTCAGAATTTCTGCACACAAACTAATAGCTTTGGAAATTCTTTGACACTAATATCAACCAATAATCCACTGAATTTAATAAAAAAAAATGTATTTCAAAATCTTGATAACTACTCTTGCTACAACTCAAGAATCACTAAAGAAACTCTATATGAATTTATCAAACATACTGAAATAGTTTCTGTCAAATAACTGTAAGATTGCTGCTAGTTGTCAAGGGTTGGCAAAGAGTAACGACACAAGGGACAGACGCGACTAGTTTTGAGCCATGTGAGAATACAGTGTAGATGAAACTCATGATGGCATGGCATTGTGT
>Ga0123342_1003623_pt1 | contig 24594 bp, 10 predicted proteins | sample Turbeawhitnodule_FD_89960 | JGI IMG/M metagenome (GOLD analysis project Ga0123342, IMG submission 89960) | Root nodule microbial communities of legume samples collected from Mexico - Turtle bean Mexico white nodule | ecosystem: Host-associated > Plants > Roots > Nodule | place: Mexico: Nepantla... | reverse complement strand
TAAATCCCTATGAAGAGGGATATCTTTTGTTTTGAGATACAAATATGAGAAAACAATATATGTTTATCTGTTAATTAGATATTGCATGCATAATATATTAGCAAATATGAGTAAAGATTAGGGATGTTACACTTAACACCGCCGACAACCGTGTGAAATTAGTTGATCTAAGATACAATGAAGTCTTTACATCGCTTGAAATACTTCCATATCCATGTGCTTCTGCAAAAGACTCATCTCCCACATCACGAATCATGTCCTCCAATCGATCATGATGTACTTCACCATGTACTAAATCATCCATTGTGGACCCCACATAATCTTCCGTTACGGAAACACGTGGTAAATTTAATAATTCACCATGTCATGTCCAAGTTGTATAAGATCGAAGAAACCCATCACATAGAAGGTGCTCCCTTATACGCTTAACATTCAGTCTCCTTCCGTTCAAACAATTAACGCACAAATACTTAATATTTGCTCCATCATAACCACTATTATTGGCATTACGTTGTGCAAATTGTATAAATTATTTTACTCCCCTTTCGTACTCATCACTTATGCGAAAAAAATTAATCCATTTTTGATCCATTATATTCTGTAATAGTCGTTCAAATGTTTACTAATGGGTGTGAAATTTCATGTTTGTCGAGAGTCGAACACCCCCATACTAAATATCATAACGTATCAATTGTCGATGGTCGAACACCCTCAGACTCAATACTAACATGATAATTTTATTCTAACCTAACAACTAACATAATATAAATTAATAATAAATACTAAATATACAAATTAAAATCATTAAATTAATTGTAAATATTAAATAATATAAATCTATCTACAATCTAGTAATTTAATAATTCTATTCTAACCTAAAAAGAAAAATAATATAAATTTAAATTTTTTAAAAAATAAAAATTATAATAAATAAAAAAATAAACAAATTAATAACATTAAAAAAATATTTAAACAAGTTTAAAACACCACCAACTTTTTACGTGAAGGCAACAGTGGTGGTGAAGAGCGACGACAACAACAACAACGGAACGAAGCAAATGGGGGCACAACGAAAACCCAAATAACAGCGTTGAAGACAATGAAACAGTAGGAATGGTAACCTTCACATCAATGGCAGAAAAGAAACAAATAAGAGAAACCAAAATAAACAAGCAATGGTGAAAAAGAAGTAGAGAGCTCGGAAGCAACTTACCCAATGGCACGAAGAAGACAATGACTCGAGGGAAACGAAAAAGAAGCATATAGAAGAAGAAGAAAATGAAGTGCCAGAAGACAAATGAAGTATGAAAGCGTAATTGGCACGCTCTGAGTTGGGTAATGAAAATACTCTAATAGGGCGACTGTGAGGTAAAGTTGCCTTCTTACACAAAGCGCTTTGTTGTAAGAAGACCATTTTACCAAATAGCCGCCCTCTTAGAGAAATTTAATTTAAAAAATGTCACCGCGTTTTGAAGAAATTGCCTTAAATGTAGTGTCGAAATAAGTCATTTTTGCACTAGTGGATGTAGTACACACAACATATTTATTGCTTATTATATTAATATATGAAATTTAATTACTTAATACATTAAGAGCTAATAAGAATTATTATAATAATTTCAATGAAAAATTAACTTAGAATAAATTTAACATTGACTATTTGATAATAAAGTAAATTTACCTTCTTAAGACATTGCATACACTAATAATACTAATAAAGAAAAAATTATTAACTATTAACAATAATTTGGATGAAATGAAAAAACAAGATCATTTTGTAATTAAACTATACTCATATACTATAATTTTGGGTCTCTCTTCAACTTCTTATATAATAAAAAAAATTATAAAACAATATTGTTTATCGGACAAATAATCATCCATTATCAATGAGACATAAATTATTTACATTAATAAGTGATATATATATATATATATATATATATATATATTATAAGTGAGTTGTACTTATACATTAGTATAAGGAGTTAAGAAAATATCTTGGGATTCATTAATCCTTTATTAAATGTATGTCCCACATTCCATTTGTATTTTCAAACCGTTGTATGACTTGAGACTCAAGAAAACTATATGTCTAGAATGTTTACTCTCTAACCATGTGAAGCCAAATTGTATAACTCCTTAAGAAATTATCATAAGAAGATGCTCACGTATCAACTCAACTTGTAATCTTCTCTCCTTTCAAATAATTTATCATGGGAAATGATATCCTTCATTAGTGTCTTCTACATTTTGTTGAACAACTTGTAAATACTCTTCATATCTATTTTTATACTTCTTACTTATTCAACTTGAATTCATCCAACAAGAATCCATTACTACATATCATAAGAATTAGATTTATGCATGATTATCTCACTTTTTAAGAAAAAATGTGTGCTTGTATCTTATTTATGAAATTCACTTTTTACAATTCACAAGAACATAAATTTAAATTAACATTTATATATTTCAACAAAATTTAGCAGTATTTTGCATTGGTTTTCAAATGACACAAAATTAAAATGGTGACGTCAAAATCAACTTCAATTAAATAATTAACACAAATTGCAACCAATCAAAATTTCATGAAAATGTAGATTAAAATATATATATCAAAATTATTGAAAAATTATTAATCTTTCCAAAATGTCCAAAGTAGACAATTCAAAATTTAATAATCCATCCTCTAGTTTTTACAAAAATAAAATATATGACCATTTTAAATTGGAGGTAAACTTGATCTTTATACTAAATCTTAAACGAGATATTAAGATTCACTTTATGCAAGTGTTGGGTATGAAGTCAGGACCAATTAGGTTGGGCTGACTAGACACCATGTTTAGTGAGTGAGCTTACTCATTGAGTTTGCTTTATAATTTCTATTTAAAGAGATCATTGTACTTGTAATTGGTGCACAACAGGACAGAATGAAAACCTAATAGTTGCTCGTGTGGATGTAGGTTGCAGTTGGCGACCGAACGACGTTAAATCCTGTGTTGTTTAATTTCTGCGGTTGTTTCGTGATTATGTGTGTTCCTTCCACATATGTTTTTTCCCATCAAGTGGCATCAGAGCTTGGTTCGTTTACACACTAGAGATCCGATCAGCAGAAATTAATCGACTCGAGACGTAAAAATTGTGGCTGCAACAGCGTCCCAAATCTAGGGATTCGTAGAGGTGGCAGCAGCGTCCCAAAGCTAGGGTTTCACTGCGGCCCAAGATTCGCGACAGCCCAGACCTGCAACTCGTGGCAGGCGCGCGTAGTAAGCGGTGTGATGTGCAATGGTGTGGGTCGCAACAAGAGTGGTGGCAGCTCGCGACGTTGTGCAGGTGGCTTGCTCACAGTAGGGTCGTGTCAAGGCAGTGCGGTGGAGTGTGCAAGTGCGACGACAGATCGCGTTTTGCGGCGAACAGGTGCAAATGCTTGCGGTGAGCGAGACGACACGGAGGTGCAGTGCGATAGCAGTGACGGAAGACGCAGGGTGGCCCGTGCATTTTTCTATTGGTGCAGCAGTGATGGTGTGGTGCTAGGCGCGAGATATGACTATTTTTCGCTGCGGCACGAAGTTATGACAGTGAAGCATTAACCACTAGACTTAGACCAGACAAGTTCTTTGGTCATATTATGATTTTTATTATACTTATTATATTATTACTAATATAATTTACACAGAAAAAATTTGTATGTAATATCTCTTTACATACGGAATAGAATTCATATGTAATGTTGATTTTACATACGGATTTTGATCCGTATGTAATAATCCGTATATAATTTGCGTTTTTCTTGTAGTGGGAATTATTTAGTGAATCGTTATATGTCATCAAAGGTAAGAAAGATATAAGAGATAGTGGGAGCAAGAACAAAAGAAGAAGTCAGTCAAAGACTCGGGATTTCTCAAGTGTAACATGTTGGAACTACAAGAAGGTGGGGCATTTCAGGAATCAATGCCCAAATGATAAACTAGTCAACGTTGTAGAAGACTTCGCGGACGAGGACCTCTTAGTCTGTTGTGCGGATACCAGTGTGGATTCCTGGGTCATGGATTCTAGATCTTCATTCCATGCTACCCACAGTAGTGAAGCATTGAAGAATCTAGTTATTGGAGACTTTGAAAAGGTAAGACTAGCATACAACATAAATCTTGATGTTACGGACATGGGTGACATAGTGTTGAAGACGTCAGTCGATTTTTGAACTTTGAAGGATGTCAGAGTTGTTCCAAGCTTAACGAAAAGTGTGATTTTTGTTAGGCAGTTGGACGAACAGGGACATGATGTAAAGTTCAGAAATCAACAGTGGAAAGTTGTGAAGGGAAATCTTGTCATGGCCCACGGAAGAAAGAGAGGTTCACTGTATATCGTCGGACTACCGTCTGAGGGAGTGATCGTCCCAACTCGGAAGATAAACAAAGTCCGGTTTATAGAATCTTGTGGGCAGAAGAGGGTTGTCTTTACAAGAGAGAAACATAGAGCCACAAGTCAGATTCAGAATGAACGAGCATGGAAAGGTTCAGATACACTAGTCATAGGTACTTATGGCAGTGGGAGCACGGGTCGTGCTTCAGCTGAGGTTCCTAGACGATAGTGGGTTAGGAGAACCAGTATTCCAGCTGTTGAAACATGTCCAGAAAATTTCTTGTTGAGTATGGAGTATGTTTGTTCTCAGGCTATTCTAGGATCCGACAGTTCATGTAAGTGAGAGTCGGTAGGAACAGAGGATGGGTCAGTGGCCGTTTCAGTCATGACGAACGTGTTAAAACTCAGGGGATTTTCAACAAAGTCTTCAAAATGATTAAGAAGGCTGGTGGCAACTAAAGGTGGAACATTGAGTTCCGTCGACAGATTACAGAAGTACATGTACACAGTTGAAGCGCAGGTGAACATTGTTTCGTGGCTTTAAGTGGGAGATTGTTGGGTATGAAACCAGGACCAATTGGGTTGGGCTAACTAGACACCATGTTTAGTGAGTGAGCTTAATCATTGTGTCCCCTTTATAATTTCTATTTAAAGAGATCATTGTACTTGTAATTGGTGTGCAACAAGACTGAATGAAACCTAATTGTTGCCCGTGTGGATGTAGGTTGCAATTGGCGAACGAACCACATTAAATCCTGTGTTGTTTATTTTCTGCAGTTAATTCGTGATTATGGGTGTTACTTCCGTGTGCGGTTTTTTTTTCATCAGCAATATGGACTCTCAAAATTTTGACAAACAATATAATTTGTCAAAGTTCGAATACTAGACCTACATACATTCAACATATCATGAAAAGTAATACAAATTAAAATAGATAACAAAAAAAAAAAAAATATATATATATATATATATATATATATATATATATTACTCTCTTGAAGAAAAGATAGTGAGAAATTCAAAGTATGAAGTTAGGAATATTATATTTGGTGGATATGAGCAATATGTAAGGAAAAATACTCATTTTTTATCTTAAAATTTTAGGTTAGAGGTAATATTACTCTCCCACTATCTAGTCAAAGAACCCACCAAATATAAAAAAAGTAAAACTAGACAATTCTATTCATTTAGTTTCTAATGGTACCTTGTAATCCCTTTGTCTAACATTTTCTTACACTTGTTTCTTTCATGTAACATCTTCAATTACATTATCATCATGTAATCAACATTCTCCTTGAAAACAACATTTTATCAAACAAATATTTTCATTCCTTTTAATAAAATCATGCGAAGTAATATAAATAATAATGATGTGAATACTAGTTTTTAATTGAAATTGTATCCAATATTATTTGCTTAACTTTGTAATAAGAAAATGATCGCTTAATTGTACTCCAAATATTTGACCAAATATAATTTGAACTTTTCATTTTTTTTAACCTCTAAACCGCAAAACAAGTAAATGATATTTGGTGGTCCTTGAGAATAAGTAACCTATAAAGTTATGATAGCTAACCTCAACAAAGGACGAAGGAAGTGTAGTCCATGAAAAATTTATGGAGTAAAAAAAATATAATGAAAGGAACAAAGGTGTATATATATATATAAAATCTTTTTGATAAATGAAAAAACAAAAGTAAAAAATGTTTTTTCTTTATAATTGTTCTTGTATAGACAAAGTGAGTCTTAATATTACCTCAAATTGACTGTAACAATTGTTGTTAACATCGGCCGTTGGGTTGCTCTCTCGTACTCCAATGCTTCACTCCTTCATACTTTCAAGACTTCTTCTCCCTATAGTTTTTTAGTGCTCGATCGGGAGTAAACTTGCAGAAGGTTCTCCGATGATCAAGTAAGCACTCTGTGTTATGAGAGTGTATGGTAAAACTGATAAAAATGTACATTACTCCATTGTAGAGGGCTTATTTGTAACATTTAGTAATGGGTCATCTGATTGATCGGTTGTATCTGGTGTATATATGCACTAATTATCAATGTTAGTTGATTTCTTGGGAGGTAACTCTGATTTATATGATGGTATGTTTAAGTGACATCCCGATAAATCAACAATGATTGATTTATCAGGATGTTACCGGATTTGATGGGTATAGTCCTAATTTGTAAGGAGTTTCCTTAACTGTCATTCATTACAAGTGTTCTTTTAATGTAGTTTCAACTGGTCGATCGGTCGCCGAGATCGAGTAACTTAGCCAACTCGGTCCCGACCGATACAATAACAATGAATGAAACAAAAAATAAAACAAAATAAATTTTTTATATAAACCTTGACATGCCCTAAAAGGTAAGGCCTAAGAACACGAAAACACATGTGTTATTATCCATGTATATTTATATTTTTATTATATTGAAATATATATAATTTTATTGTTTTTATAGTTTTACTATTTTTATGAGTAATTAATTAAAAAATAATATAATTTAAATATATATATATATATAATTATGTAAAAATAATATTAAAAATTATATAACTATTTTAAAAAATATTTAATTATTTTAAAATAAAAAGAAGTTACTTAATTATATATTTATTTAAGAAAAAAATAAATTATCTTTTATTTATTAAAGAGTAAATTTGTCTAATTAAAGGATGACACAAAAAAATTAACAAGTGATATATCCTCTTTAATATTGGTATAGATAAAATATTAGATAAGGTAGAATAAGTTGTTGATAGAACCTAAAATATAATTATTAATTTTCTTTTTAGGATAAGGATCAAAATCCTTCTTGCTTTTTAAAAAGTTTCAAACTACCGTAGTTTTGAAAGGATCATGACATTTTATGATAAAAGTTAAAATTAATTAAATTTAAACGTATTTTATATCTTTATAAATTTTCTTCTTTTTGTTTTATTTTTCATTTTTTAATTTTATTTGTTGTTGTTTTCTTGTCCTTGGTAAGTTATAAATGTTATACGATTGGACTATAATTAATTAGGACCACAGAAATAATCATTTATAAACTCAAATGATTGCATGTCTTTTGGACGTTTTTATAGTCTTAAACCCTAATATAAACTGTTATAATATAAAAAGTTTCACAAAAATATAAAAATTATAATATAGTGAGAAATAGAGATAACAATTGTTTCTTAAAGTATGACATAGATTCATATAAACAAAAGAAACAAAATTCAAAAGTCTTGACTAAGAAAAGGATAGTAAATAAAAGAGAAGAGAATGAAAAACAAAATGGAAAGTAAACATTTGAATGAGGAAAAATGTGAAGAAGAAAAAGACAGTGATGAAAAAATTATGCTCAGGGTAGAGAAGAATTGCAGGGAAGAATGAAGTTTTTCTTAGTTAAAGAGTTATGTGAATATATGTATAGTACCTTTAGTGCTATTTCTTTTTGCCGACAGAAGAAAAGAATTTGTTTCCATATGTGCTTAAGCTCCCAACATATTATTTATAATTGGTTATTTTTGTTTATAAGATTTTTTTATTATGATGAGAATGATAATAAATAAATGATAAAATTTGATAAAAAAAATTCCTAAAAAATTATAATTATATAGTTGAATTGATAATTTATTTATAAAAAATTGTTAATAATATTATAATTAGTGATAACTTTAACTTTTGTTTGTATATAATATGATATGATTGACAATAATGAATAAATTAAATAAAAAAATATTTCAGAAAGAAAACAAGTTTATAGGTGAATGTTAAATGAGAGTTTGATTATAAATAATGAAAATTTAGAAAAGAATATAATTATTGTTTAATTGGCTAGGGTTGGCAAGCAGAGTGTAGTCGTATTCAGTGTTCTAGTTTATTGGATAGGACACATTGGTATACCTATACTATTTGGCTATATGAGTGGAACAAGTTATTTTCATTTAACAAACTTGCATTGGAGGGTTGGTTTATCCTGAGGGAAGACCCTGACTTCACACAAACCTAACAATGGCATTATCAAAGTGAAATAGGTTCTCCTTTATAGGGCACTTTAGCAAGCATAATTCACTTCAACAATTATAAAAAAGTGAAATTTGATTGTAAAGAGACAACACTAGACCTGTTAATTCTGAGTCTTCGAGAAAGGACAATGGACAATGTACCATTAATTCTCCCATTCTCAAGCAATGCTACTAAAGAGTCACACACACATGAAAGGAAACGAAACCAGAAGTTATAATTAGTACTCAAGCTTTGGTTGTTCAAATTGTACCATGTACTCATTTAGCTCCCACATCCAATGGTGGCCACGAAACATATTTTGGTTTCATTTTGGTAATGATGTTTTATTGATAAGTTAATGTATTAGGTATTCCATAAATGTCATGTGGCACGTGATAACAAAAGCTTCTCAACTTTTTTATTTTATTTATTTATCATAGGAGGGTGGAGAAAACTTTTCTATCCTCTATAATTTTACTACGCTTGAAGGGGCTATAAAAAGGCTATATATGATTAATAACACTATCAAACATTACAAAGGAATCAAGGTGATCTTACTCATATTACAAATTACTCATAATTAGGTTGACTCATCGTCAAAAGGAAGAAGGAAGATAACATAAAAAGGCAAGGGAGGTATACTAGTTTTTTTTAAAAGTATTTATATTGGTAAATAGAAGTATTGAGATTAATATATAGATAATATGTAAAAATGTGATCAATACAAAAAAAACATCATAGTCTTTTCAATTATAATATTGGATTCCTAAAATTTATAAATATTTGTGAACTTCAGAAATAAAAATGATAATATTTTTTTTTAAATCATGGTTAAATTAAAATAATCCAAATTTTAAATTTTAAAAACCAATTTGGTAATTATGAATGAAATAAAAGGAAAGTGGTCCCCTCGAAGTATAAATCAGGGTTGTTTAGACCATTTAATGGGAAATAAAACATATAAAAGAAACTTTTATTATACAGTTGTAGTTGGCCATTAAGGTATATGGTCACATATGAGCAAGAAAGTTAGGCCGAATTGAAGGGGTAAGATGGTGAATATTTCTTTGGTAGATAAGATCGTGGTATAAATAAATATATATATATATATATATTATCGTTGAATATTTTGAGGGGAAAATCTTATCCATTCAACAAAGAAAAAAAATGTAAAGGGTTCTCTTATGAATATCAATTATATATTTTCTGAATTTTAACTTCATTATATGATTTGCAGATTGAACTCAAGTCAACATATTATATTATTATCCGCTTTTTCAATTGCACACAATTATTTTGTTTCTTAACATTATTTTGGAGAGGGGAACTAATAGAATGTGTTAGAAAAATATGTTAAAGAACTTGTTTATCATTTTCCTTTTTAGTTTTTTTAGTTGTTTTTTATCAGTAGAAGTTATTAGATCAAAATCAGAATACTTAGGATATTCCAACACTTTTAAAAAAGATATATATTTGATAAGGTTCATTAATAACTTAAACTTGACATTATTCCCCGTTCAAAAAAAAAGACATAATACAAAAGAGTCCTACAATTAATATAACAAGTTCATATAAACAATGTTTTGCTCTTACACTAAATATATTAACTTCTCTAAATTACATATTGAAGTTTTTCATAACCTCATTCTATTATGTCCCTCTAAGATCCACCAATACAATGAGAAGTTATAGTTGAATTGTATTACTTCTAAAGCATACATACTTCAACTTACAATTATATAATTATATGAGTAAGTTATATTGATAAGTGTCAAATATTCTTGATTTTTATATATAATTAGACATAAAAAAAATGTTTTGTATAGAAAATATCATTTTATTAGATGATCTAACTCACAAAAAGAGTTAATACCTAATTTAGGAAACATAGATTTAGTGAATCTCAAGTTATAAGTGAATCTATAAATCTATAAATAAGAGATATTGATACCACTTAACCTAAATTCTTAAAACATTAGATTTATGATTTTTTTTTTCCTTATATATTATCCACCTTAATTTTTTTACTCAATATAGAACTCCAAACTCTGCAATTAAATTTCTTCACAACATATACTCTCAATTTCAGATTTTAGGATAGCAACTAACCTCATTCATAAAAGTTTAAAATGTTTCTATAAATGAAAAAAAACTTAAAATATTTGCATTAATATTTAATGAGCGTGAATTACCAATACATTCAAAATTCGCAACTATATTAAAAATAAGCTATACAAACTATTAAGAACTAGAACCTATTGATTATTGACAATTTCAATAAAATTGCAATAATTGTGATAATGAATATTTTAAATTATTAATTATTTGACAGAAGTGGAAGAAATTTACACAACTTAAATAAAAGTTAGTTGAATAAAAGTGAAAATGAATGAATGGCAGTAGACACTATAAATTGTTATTTAGAAATTAGTATAAGAAGTGTGTAATGATGGAAAGTGCAGGAACCAAAAAGATGAATAGCAATAATAAAACATTAATATTGAACCATGAAAGTGTAACTTGCTGAATGTTTGGAATCCAGTAATATGTGTTAATGGCAATATGATTACAGTGCTTAGATGTTTTTATAGTATCTTACGATTTAATGTTTTTATAGTATCTTACGATTTACTATACGTATAGTATGAAATAATAGGTTTCATCTTCCCACGATACAAATTGTTTGAAGAATTTTTTTGTTCTTAAATCTTAACTTTATCGTACTATTCACGAATAATCGGTGAATCGCGAAATAAAACAATTCTGTATTGTGTGAATTTAAAAAATGATAGACAGAATTTGTTTAATAACATGTATGCACCACATTATTTTTTTAGAAGTTATTTTGATGAAATTGTGTAGTATATATAAAATTTATTGTATATTGCATGTATATATATTTAAGTATATATTAAATTTTGTAATGTTTATTAATCTTACCATTCATAATATAAAACGATTTACGATATGAATCAGCTGTCTGAAATACTACTTGTATCTCCATTCATTCTACTACCATGGTTTTGATATTAATGAGAGAAAAAAATGCAGAGGTTATGTTATGAGAGTTTGACCGGACACAGTTGAAGTTTGTTGGCAGTCTCACATATCTACAATTTGGTTTGAGTTAATTGGCAATGAATCGGTGAAGGGTGGACTTTGTGTGGCTGCAGAAGCAAAAGTGGAAGTACTAAATGATATTCATATACACTCAGTTATATGTGGTCCTAAACCTTCAAATATATTCAAAAAGGTGACCACTTTTATTAAATGTTATTCATTATTCATCAAAGAACTACACTTACTCACTCACTACTCAGTTTCAACTAGTAACTACTTGTTTTAGAGCTCTCATTACGACTTAACCATCATCCTTACATCCTTACATCTACATATACATATACATATACATATACATATATATATATATATATATATTTATATATTTATTGTCCATGGCCATTAAATACTACATCAACTCTGATTGAAATGTAGCCAACACACAAATGTCCACTTGTCAGTTCTGGGAAATTGCTCAGAAAGTATACTCTTCTACTGTTCAATACTTTTAATACAATAAGATGAAATGTCAAAAATAATAAATTAAAAGAAACAAATAGTTTAGGAGCAGTGTGGCTTGGTTTGGTTTAAATCAATTATATAATCTAAACTAAACCAATTTTTATATATTTTAGATTGATTTAAAATAATTACGTAGTATTTGTTTAATAATTATTTACTTTAAAACATAAATGAATTTAAAACAAAGCTTTATATATTAATTATCGTCAAACATTATAGGATTACCGTTACAAATCACAATAAAATTATCAAGTTGAAAACTCAACTAACTTTGTATTAAGTAATTAAGATAAATAGTTCATAGCACATATTATGATAAAACTATCATTCATTTTTACATATCTCTAGATATATCTTTTGATACATATACACAGATAAGGTTTACACAATTGAAACTACATATATTTTAAGTTTTAAGTGTTGTCCCACTTATTTTCTATTACATTTTTATGATATTTGTAAAATATACAATATTTAAAGTTATATTAACGTTATAAAAAAAATCTCATATATTGTTTGAAATATAATAATATAATTATCCACAACTTTATGTTGATTTCAAGATTTAGTTCAATAGTTTAAATATTTGTTGAATGAAACCAACACCATTAGTTGACATATAGGTATACAAATGTGATTAAGACCAATTTTCTTAGTTTCGTACAGAGGCATGCTTAAGCGGTGTAATAACCTCTATCAAAAAAATAAACTCAATAGTGTACCTCTACTTTTGTTTACTCTGTCACACTTCTCTAGCTCAAAAAGCATTTTTTTTTTTACTTTATTTCAATTTAATATAATCCTCACATTCAATAATGATATAAAATACCATTATTTCATTGTTTCTCAACTTCTTGCTAACTTTTGTTTCTCTTTGTTTGATTTTATAAAATAGCATTATTTTATTCTGTTATATTCCAATTAAGTAATTTAAGGAAGTAAAATAATTATAATATAGATTTTTATTTAAGGAAAAACAATAGGTTACATCTTTGACATAAAGGTAGAACATCAACATTTTTGTGTAAGAAGCAAGAGAGTTTGTTATTTGAATTTGATATGGTGAGTAAGGAAGATGGAAAAAGCTGGGTTCCTTAATGTGAGCATGAAATGTAAACGAGGTTTGGTGGATACGAAAAGGATGAGGTGGTTTGGTTTGGTTAGGTAGGTGTATTGTGTGTGTGGAAGATTGATGCAAGAGAGACAGGAACCGGACATGTGCTGACAACACTAGTTGGGCTTGTTCCATGGAAGAAGAAGCCCATCAACCCCTTCCCCATGAATGAATTGTCCATGGGAAAGAAGAAGAAAACAAAGAGACAGTGGCATTTGTACTTGGTGGTGTAGATGAGTGAAATGACAATTAGAAGGGTACCTCAGTTTATGAACTTTCCAACTGTGTAAAGCGACGACATACAGCATTCAGACTATTCCCAGTTTCCACTTTTCAGTAATAAGTCCACTGCTCTACTCACACCTCCAATATTTCTCATTCTCAACATATATGTCTTTCCTGCATAACTTCAAATTCACCTTCAATGCTGTTACTATTTGCTCTATGTTTGAGTTATTGTAATATATTACGTATAATATAAGTACATGTTTCTGCCTTCAATTTTTTTTTCTTTTGGCTTAAAGAACCATATTTTAATAATATTACAATACCCAATTTGATATTGATATAACATTTTTTTTTCTCATCTACAATACCTAATTATCTGATTTATTCAAAAGAAAAATGGAGTACGTTTGTAGTATGAAATGTTCTTTTTCCTATAAAATCAACAAATGTTCCCCTAAAACAAGATCAACATGGTAAAGAATTAAGTGCACAGTCCACGTGTCACGTGCCCCATAGGCCCAGTGATATTTAATACTTTTGATTGGAGACTAAATACAGTAGTAAAGGCCCATTCATAAATTCACATATTACTTGGTTCATATCAAATTATTACAAAAAAAAATTAACAGCAGTTTGTTTAATAAAAAGACCAGGATTTTGTTTACAAATGGGTGAATTGTAGTTACTTATTTAGAAACTTAAATATACTTTTACTTGTTATAAATATGAACTCCTCTATTTTTATTTCATGTAAAAATATTCGTTAAATTTAAATCTATGACACTTTATATTTTTTTTTTAGTTCTGATCATTAATGCTAGTTAATTTAACACAGACTAATAATTAATATAATTAAGAAAACAAATCATATTTTAAATTAAGATAATAGTTAAAAAAATTAGATACATGATTTTAATAAAAGTAATATATTTATTATGTAGCATGAAATGATAAATATATAGTTATAAAATAAAATTATAGACAAAAATGTATTTAATAAAAGTTTATTATTATTTTAACAGATAAATCATAATATATTGAAAGTAAATATAAATGACATGTTTTTGAAAAGAAAACCCAAATAATATAGAGGAAGAAAAGTTAAGTTTTTGACAAGCATGAATAAAACATTGACAAATTTTCACCTTAATACAACCTAACAAACCTTATATTCAAATTCTACACATCAAAACACAATAAATTCTTGCATAATCAGTCAGTAAAAAAGAAAATCAACCATAAAATATTAACATGTGGAACAAAAACATAAAAAGAAAATCATATTATAGTTAAAACTGTTTGGAAAACACAGTGTGGCCCATTTGTGGTCCCATTGAAGATCAACCACTTTTCATAGTCTTCCCTAATTTTTATTTTATTAAATTAGCATCACCTTTAAGGCACTGATTTATTCTTGAAGGCCAAACTCACCACCAACATACCAAATAAAAAAGTCTTTCATAATTAATTCGGATTGCACAATGTTTTCAACCTTTGCCACTAAAAAAAATGTCACACTCATCAATTCACAATTGACCATGCAAATTTTCTTTTACATGTCAACAATTGTTGAATTGAAACTTTAGCACCAAACCTAATAGCATGCAAGATGTGTACCAAAAATATGATCACTTTTTTGTATTGTAAAAGTTAAAATATTTGGTACAATGAAGAAAAAAATATACTTCTAGTACAAAAAAATTTGACAAACAGTGATAATATTCTAAGTTCAAGGCTATTAAAATTTTAATTTCTTTTGAAGTGTTGTTCTCCAATGTCAGGTTCAGGTTGTCGTTTCTTTCTTTGCTAGTTTTATTGATGTGAACCATTGCAATTTACTGCAGGAGGGGCCATCTTAAAAACACCATTTTCAACAACAAAAATTTATTATAGCTTTTTTTATCAATAAAATATTATTTTATTATGAGTTTTATAAATATAAATTTCTTAAAGTAATAAACTTATTTATCTAAAAAAGTTACACAAATAGACCTCCTCAAACTTTATTTCTCCAAATAAAGTAATCTACTATTGAAAAGTCAGAATTTGAAATTTCAGAATTTTGATCTATAAACAGTGTCATCTTAACTACATAGTCTGTACAGAAATAATATATTTAATAATAAAGAATTTCACATTAAATATTAAAAATGCTCTAAGGTTCAGGCCTTCTTTTCATATTAGACGGTTACAAAGATTAACCTCTCTAAATTTATCATAAAATGATAATGATATGTTTGAACAATTTTTCTATTAGATTTTAAAATATATAAGCTAAATTTCTTCATAAATTAAAATTAGTTTATGCATAAGTTCGTCTAATATTTTTAGTATAATTTTGCTAAAATTTTGTTTTTTTAAATTTAACCTTTTTTTTAATTTTACGAAAATTTATATTCAAACACACTTAATAGAATTTTGGAAAAAAAATGCTTTTCTTAAATACAATTTTAGAAAAATACTCACCTCTCTTATTATTTTTAACTCTTTTAAGTATTTGTTAAACGTTTTTTTCTAAAATTAAAAAAATTATATTTTTTAGTTTTTCATAAAATATAAAATTTCTTAATTTATATTTTTCCAGGTAAAATAAAAATATTAGTTTTTTCCATTTTCACTTTTAGGTAAATGTGTAAAACAATATTCATTATTTTTTCACATAAAATAAAGATATATCAGTTGTTTTTTCGTTTTCGCTTTTATGTAACTGCGTAAATCAATTAAACATTAAGCGAAAAATAAGAATAAAAAATATTATCTTAAATTTTAAAAACAGTATACAAATAGGAATTAGTTTTTCAAAACATTTGAGTTTTAAAAGAGAAAAAAGAAGACTTTAAAGAATGAGTTGTTGTATATGTTTATTAATAAAATAAAATAAAAGTAGGAGAATAATTTGAGTATGGAAACATAATAGAGATAAATATTGATTTAAAAAGTAAAATGAAAATTAAGAAATGTTAAAGGAAATTGCTGCAAGCATATATTTGTTCTTTAGTATTGCAGTTTGATGTTAAAGTTGAAGATGAAATAGAAGTGCAGAGGTTGAATGATGATGATGGGGTGTGGTGTGGTGAATTTACCTGAAAGCCCTAAACTTAGCTATCAAGAATAAATGGGTGGAGATTGATGGGAAAGGTCCCACATCGGAAAACTGGCAGAGGCGAAAATGACCGAACATTTTGCTGAAGCTGACAGAGGAATTGTGTAGGGTCAAGAGATCAATTAAAACTTTGTTAACAATGATGAATGAATAATGTTATCACAACACAACCTGCTAAAACCAAGATGCTTATTGCCTTCACTCATTTTCAACCTTTTCTTTCTTTCCTCTTCCACAATCTTCACATATTTAATAGGAAAATACTAGTTTCAAAACATTAGAATTATATATAATTTTTAACGTTATAAGTTTAAAAATAAAAATATAATAAAGAATAAGTTTCAAATTAAATAATATAAAATAATAATATTAGAAGTTGAATAAAAAATTTGGATTGTGAATATATTATTTTCCTATTTAATACTCTCAAACCCACTTCATATCCAACATATTCTTGCTTTTTTTCTTCTTTTTCAGCTCCACACCAATACAACTCACTTCTACTCCCAACTTTTCTTAACAAATCATGAACAAAAGAAGCACATTGAAGGTTTGCAAACTATAAACTTATCACCTCTGTACAAGAAAAAGAGAGGAAGAACGCTGCAGAGAAAGAAGAAGAGACAGATAATGCGTTGTGAAAAAAAGTTTTATTCTAGAAAACTCATTCCAGAAAACACATTGTAGAGAATGTTTTATATATTCTGAAAAACTTGTTCCAGAAATTCTATTCCAGAATTTATTTAGTAATTATTTTATATGTTTAGAAAATTTTGTTTTATAAATCCTATTATGGAAATCTCATTCCGGAAATATTTTGAAAATCTCGCTGAAAATTCTAAAAATCTCATTTAGAAAAAAGTGTGTTTTGAAAAAGTTATGGAATGAATAATCCAAGAATCACTTTAAAGTAGGATAACATCGTCATTTTAAAAACCATGGAGATGTGGTATGCAAGAAAAAAAGCCATAAACTTAATGGGTGAGTTTGAGAAAGCTTTAAGTGTGCCTAAGCTAAGGTGGTTACAAAATAAAAACTTATTTTAACTTTTAAAATTCATATTACAAATTCATATTCATATTATTTGAAATACAAATTGTATTTTGTACAATCTAGAATAAAAAATATATATTTTGAATTATATACAAAATTTCTATTTTGGATTACATATTCCAAAATACGAATTTTGTATTTCATAATATAAATTTTGTATTTTATAATAAACTTTAACATCTAAATTCTATAATATGTGAAATCTCCATATTCTATATTTTAGAATCTTAAAAAAAATTCAATGAAAAACTAACCAAGAAAGTAAACCAATGTCAAAGAGTAAGTTCGGTATTTTTGGAAGTATGGAGGTGCAGAATAAAATAATGGAGGTGCGGTAAGAAATAGCCCTAACTCAGCAAACCAATTTTTGGGCTCAGCCATAGCACGTATATCTCAATTCCAAAAACACCAGCATTAGCCGCATGTTGCCTTCAACACTGTACTGTTTTCATCACAGATCATGATGAAAAATATATTTACTAATTTATGGTTATAATAAAAATATTTAATTATATTTTATTTTTTCTATTTTACTCGATTGCTTTGTTTAATCCTTTTAAAGCAAATATATGAAAATTTAGTCCTCAAAAAACTTACATTCTTACTTGTTAAACCAGAAAAACTCACGGCCCATTACATAAACAACCCAATCAACACATGACATGATTTTCACACTCCCTCACTAACCAATTTTTGAGGACTATTTTTGTAGATATATTTGAAAAACTAAAACCAATGGTAGACTAATTTCTACAATTTTTTTGAGGACAAAATTAGTATATCAAATTTAGGGTCTAAAAACACATTTAAATCTATTAAAAAGAATGAGTCTTTTAGCATAACATTATGTGATTGTGTTCACAGCCAACACATTATTCTCTTCCTTGAATGCCAAAAAGGTTCAAAGATCTTTAGATTAGTAACGAGCATATCTCAAGCGGCACAATCATGAAGTTGAAATTCAATGTACATCTCTCCTCACACTAATTCTATACCTCCTTGTAATTAAAATAACTAAGTTGTATTTTCTACATAAATAGATAATTAGCCTTTTCAAATAAAAAATAAACGTGGATGTTCATGCTAAATTAACACTTGGTATTTTATAACAAGTTGTAACATTCATAGGAAATAATATACAATGTTCAAATCAGGCTCGTCAAATACCATCTTCTAATCCCATAATTATTAGTTACCATAAAAAGCTATTTAGGAGAAAATGACTAACAAGAGTCAAATAACTTATATACCTGAGTTGGCAATACTCGTTCAAATTAGTGACGGATTTCTGTTTCTTAGAGCTGTGAATTTAGTTCTAAATCCTATGCTATAGAACTCAATCACTCCTTCATGAAAGAATTAATGAAAAGAAGGATAAAACGAAAAAGAAGCACCACCTTAAACCACAGTGCACAAGTCGTAGTGGGAATGAAAAGGCTTGTCCACTTCATTCATCTTCAGAATCTAAATAGTAGACAAGCATCAATACAAGCCTGCAAATGGAAAGTTGAGATAAAATTTTGCTTCAGGTTCCTTGAAGAAAATGATAAATAGAGTCACGAAAAATGTTGCTTAAGGGTATATATATGTTTTGGATGATGATGGAAGGGAGGACAAATTTTTCATTTCTAATTAATATTTTTTTATTTGATCATTTTTAAAATAAAATAAATAAAATGATAGATTAACATAAACTTTGTGTTAATCTCTTTTTTTTTATAAATAAGTTTTTTTAATTTGAAAATAAAATATTTTTATTTCCTTCCATCCCCTACCAAATCCAACATCAAAAACAATTCACATGCCCAGAGCAAAACATTCATTTTATTTTGTGATAAGATAAAAGGGAAAGAACACTAGTCAAATTTGAAAAAAAAAGGCAAGTGAACAGGCTAGGTACTTTCCTTGCAACCCAATACTTCAGAGCCTGGAATGGTTATAAATTATAATAGAGGTATATTACTGTTCATATTCTCCAATCTAACACAGCTCACTTAACTTTCCTAAAAGAATCCTTTGCTCACCAACACATTAATATGGCAGCAAAGATCATTAAGTTCCACTCAGTTAATGGTGTATAAGCACATACTTTAATATAGTACAAACTCTAATTTTAGTCAATCCTAAATCTTAGTTTCAGAAGTGGAATACACTAGGAAGCAAAGTTCAAGGTTCTCGTATGATCACCTAAATGAAAACATACGCTTAAAGATCCAAAATAGGAGTTCCCAATTGTGTATGATGAAATCCATTGCAGCATCCAAGGTGTTTCATAACAATCTAAACTAACTACAATCATGAGACATTACCATTGGTATGACTTGGAAGGAATATCATGAACCTGTTCAAGGATCCATCCTCATCAAGCATCAACTGCTAGTAGCAATTCTGCCATGTGATGGCAAGTATGGAAGTTATTTTAGTTGAAGGAGGTTCACATAAGGAACAAAATTTGTGAATTCACGTAAGACTGAAAAATAGCTTTAATTAACCCTAAAATCAGTACACCCTATTTGCTCCAGAACTGCATCTATGTAGAGAAGGTTTTAAGGTTTAGGATTTAAGGTTTTAATGGATAGCAGACACAATTGGTGGTTACTTGATATCAGATACCAAAACTCAAGATATGAACAATACCACTTCACAAGGACGGCTATATCATGTATGTCCCCAAATCAAGTATTAAACTTAAACCCGGCTATTGTCAGATAATCGGTCTTGACAAGTATCGTTTCAAACCAGAGTAGATGTATAACATAGGATGGTAACGATGGATGATGGGCTGAGTCTTTATAAGGTAACTCGAAAAAGGCAAAATGAATTACTGCATAGGAAAACATTAACAGCAAGTTCCAACTCCATTACTTGTACTTCAAGCAGTTGCGGTCTTTATGAGACCTACTGAATGCTGCCAGGCTATTTTTATTTTATGAATGGAGAGGTTCCCTCCCCCATAACATATTAGTTGCTTAAACTTTACTAAGTACAAACTAGGGACTAACCCCTCAACGCATTTAGGGCATAAGTAAAATTTGTTACTTGCTCCAAGAATGCATTATGGAAAAGTTTTTTGCTACAATATGTTTACTGAATACTGGAACAGTGGCCCATATACCTAATTTTTCATCCTTAGAATTGTAAAATAATAAGCTTTCTGAATTATGAAATCTGATAATTACTGGTTCGGAGATCAGAGAAATTACTAACGAAAAGATGAGATCTCCCTTAGCTTTGGATGACTGTAAACCCCAGTTTATGAAAAGAAATAATGAATACAAGTAGTTCCTGTAAGGATTTTGAAAGCCTGAGATCCTTCACTCCAAAACCCGATCACAAACTAAACAGAACACCTTCAATCTTCTCTCATTATCTTAAACTATCCAGTCATTAATAACAGAATACCTCCAATCTTCTCTCAACAATAATAATTAACTCTAACACCTCAGCTAACAGCAACAGAAACCCTAACACAATCCCAATAATCAGAAAAATAAATAGACATAATATTAAGCGGTGAGAATGTAAAACACTAAACATGGTAGATAAGCATATGCTATTTTAAGGGCAGCACAAACTAACCTGAAGACAATTATTATGATGATTGTTAAGTAATAAGCAAGTTTGGCTAAGCGAAATTTCTTCTCAGAGTTAAGTACTCTAAACACTTCAGTAACATCGATGAGATGCTGCTGTTTCATGTACCTGAATCATTGAAATGGAACAAAATGAACTGAAAACAGAACATACAAGTTCATGTTCTAAGCCTTGTATGGGGAGTTCAGGACAAAATATGTGCATAATGGTTCAATATTTATTGCGACCAAAATATATTCACAGTAATTGTAAATATACAATATAAGTCAGAATGTTCAAACACAAAACTAGTGACCACAAGTTCCTTTTATTGGCACAACCATATAGCCTATAACAAATTCAAACCTCAAGAACACAATCTGGTAATGCCAAATAATTGAACAATAACCCTCAACATAAACAAACAAATATCCAGATGGCAATAAAGAGAAGATGAACCATTAAGTTAAAGCTACTTGGGGGGGCAGTCAAAAATCACTATTAATCACGATGCTGAAATAAAATCAGTAATCGACAGCATGAATGGCTGCTGCCATGTTTTTAGAATTTGCAATTTTTTAATATCAATTTATGTAGTAGGAAACGAAGTTAAGTTGACCCATATTCTCAAATGAAAAATTGTTGCATATAACTTTCTTTAAACCAAAAGACTAGACTATTAGGTGGAAGATTCTCACAGCAAGAAAGACATTAATCTTAGACTACCCCCACCAAAAAAAATCCACTTTAGCAAATTTATACGAAAGGGGATCATAATTAGAAAAGGGGAGAAACCATGTTATGCTTTCATGTAACTTGAGCAGCACATTGTTCATCTTCTGTGTAAAATTTAGTACTTACAGCATCATATGGTAGCATGTAACAGGAACCGTCATCAAAAACATGATCCAGTGACCTGTTAAAAGGCAAAAAGCGCACAATAATCCCTGCCCAATAAACTCAGGAACGATGAAGTAATTAATCCTTGATGAAGCATCATATGGGTTGATAAAGTCGGCTTCTAAGTCAGACAGCATCAAAACCTTCAACCCAAAAAAGAAAGATATAAACATTTTTAGATTCATCGAAGCTAAAAATAAATCTGAAAGTGAATCCTCTCTTACAGTTCAATCATACTGGAACAAAATAACGAGCTTAGGCGAAGAAAAAGAAAGTTGAATGAATACCTGGTAGAACGTTGAGGCTAAAAAAGCGATGTGGAAAGGGAAACAAATGATAAGCCAAAAGAACAACTCCAAACCCATTATTAATTAACAGAGAAGCAGAGAGAGAGAGAGGTAGAGTATATTGATTGGAGGAAGGAGGTGAAACCTCAACAAACAGTTGACAACGTTTGAGTTGTTGCCTTGTTGGAACACTGAACACGGACGAGGTGGTGAAGCCTCTCCGCACGACAACTTGCACATTACCTGTTTGCTTTAGTTACAATTTTTTAAACATCATTTCCCTAGCAGGATATGATGAGTCAGTCGTTTGTAGATGAATAATTTTTGTCCAAAACCTAAATCATCAATTTTTTCATTACTCTTCTTTTCCTACTAAAATTGTGAGTATCTAAATAGTACCGATTCAGTAATTTAAAAATGTTTTAATAAAATATTATATAAACTACATTTAAAAGTACAAAAAAGAGTAGATAGATATCTTACACATTTCAATGATTTTTTTGGTTTTTCTACTCGTGTACGAACAGATTTAAATAATTGAAAAAAATAGATATAAACAATATTTTGGCATTCATATAGATCACAAAATCAGATAAAGAAAATTCGCAACTCAAGGCTAATCCAATTCAAACCTATGTTAATTCTTACTGAGGTTTGTACTTTCAGATTTTCAACCATTAATGGTGCTCGGGCTTCGTCATTCTTCATCTTAGCTCAACTAATTATCATTAAACAAATGGTTAGGTACGAACACCACAAAACTAATCAATTTGAACATTTTGTATTGACATAGCAACATTATAATATTAATAACAAAAAATTTCGGCAATATTATAAGAAACTCAGTATTAATAAAGTTAGCCACATATTACAGATGAGAAATAACTCAAATAACAATTTATGATACCAACCTACACCTTAAAAGGCTAGACAATCGAACATTGTGACAACATTTCATATAATACAAAAATTATGTTAATTTTTACGTGAGAATTTTATTAGATCAATTGGGGACATAAAATAAAATGACAAACCACAATAATTAAAATTCATTACAATATGCTAATCAATTTGTATTTTTAGATTAAATTAAGATTAATTTTGAGAGTCGTGTTAATTCAGGTTGACTATTCTGGATGTGTAGATCCATGTGAGATCTATGTGATTTTTTATTGTTGAGATTTGAAGAAAATTGAATAATTTTGATAAATTGATAATGTAATTTGGTTTTCTCTTTGGATTTAAGTGTGTATATTATAAAATTCTATTTTCACTAGCTTACCCTTACTTTTCTTGTTGTGTTTGAACTACGATGACGGTACTATGTACACAAGCAGATGACCATACAGGTGCAGGAGAGCCTTAGAGGTTTTAAAGTCTTATTTTGAGTTGTGGATATATAAATATTTGTATTTCTATGAATCCTAATCATGTATTAGGAATGTTTTGAGAAACTCCAAGTTTGTATAGAAACTGGTAGAACTTTTATTGTAATAGTTATATGTAAATTATGGGGTGTTACATTTAATGGTATCAGAATGGTTCATCCTTATGATAACCTGAGGGTATTGGGTTTATTTTGTTTCTCCTGCGTGTAGATTTTTGTTTAAGTCTAGCCTCAAGACTTAGGTAAAAGTTTCTAATAAGATGTTTGACAAAGTTGTTTTTCTTGAAATCTTGTTTGTGTTCGAGTCAAGTTAATTGTTATGAATAAAGATGAAAGTATTAAGAATGAAAAGAATCTTGATAAAGTGGTGAGGGTGCACACTCATGACTAGATCAAGATTATTTTCTATCTTAATTCTAAGTAGCTAGAAAACATTTTAGAGATAAGTCTTGATTGGTCTTGTATCTATTTTGTGTGATTATTTCTTTTAAGTTAATTTGTCTTAAAGATGTAGCTGGAAATTTTTAGTAATTTCTAATCCAATTATTTATGTGCTTAGTAGATGGCACGTAGACCACCTACTCCTCCTCCACCAGTAGATATGCCCAACTTAGCTCGGACAATAGAGATGATGGCAACAGCCTTGCAACAACAAAGTGCTACTATGGCACAACAGTATCAGGCCGCCCTTCATCAACAACCCCATACCTTTAGTCTAGAGGATTTTCTGAGACACAATCCACCCAAGTTTAATGGGAAGGTAAATCCATATGAAGCAGACCAGTGGGTAAGAGACATAGAAAGAATCTTTGAAGTTACTCAATGCCTTGAAGAGAGAAAGTTATCTTATGTCATCTATATGCTTATTGAAGAAGCAGAGTTTTGTTGGATATGCATGAAACAAATGATGGAAGACAAAGGAGAAGATGCCACTTGGGAGAACTTCAAAGTAAGATTCCTGGAGGAGTATTTTCCTGATAGTGTCAGGTATGCAAAAGAAATTGAATTCATGCAGC
>Ga0123342_1003622_pt1 | contig 24608 bp, 22 predicted proteins | sample Turbeawhitnodule_FD_89960 | JGI IMG/M metagenome (GOLD analysis project Ga0123342, IMG submission 89960) | Root nodule microbial communities of legume samples collected from Mexico - Turtle bean Mexico white nodule | ecosystem: Host-associated > Plants > Roots > Nodule | place: Mexico: Nepantla... | reverse complement strand
TTATTTTTATTATTGAATAAAAGAAACATCATAATTATTTTCTTTCATCTTACTAAAAAACAATAAAAAATTAATTTGGTTTCTAAACTTGTTCCAAGAAAAAAAAAAAAAAAAAAGATAAAACGGAAAAACACCACCATCCTACATAACTTTCCTCACCAATCTTTGTAATTTGTATTTAAGAGTAAAAGAGAAATAACTATTCACGCAAATTCACTCTCCCTCATCTATACCCTTCTTTTAAAATCCCTAAAACAAAAAGAAAAAATACCTCATTTTTTCCTTCATACCTAACAACAAAGACAACATTAATCAAAATCATAAATATCCATTCAAATCCTTCCTATTGATAAGTATTCACATGTAAAACTCTTAAACAACATAACCTTAAAATTTATTTTCTACACCAAAAAGATAGATTGGATTTATGAGATTTGTCTCTATGCATATCTTGGTAACCCTAAACAAAGAAAATTAATATAAATCTAAATATCATCAATGAAAATTAAGATCATTAAAGAGGGATTTTTTTTCATCTTTATAGATTTAGGAAACAAATAAATGAAGAAATATTAAGACAGGGTTTGTCACGGGGCATTCAGATGGGTTGAATATATGGTCAGCAGCATCCTCGTCATCTCCAAAGAACTAACCAGACATTTTTTTTATAAAAAAAAAATAAAAATTCAAAATTAGGTGTAAGAATTCTCATTACATTCAATTATATTACATTATAATAATAATAGTATAAAAAGTCTGCTTTGAACAATAAATAAAATGAATAAAGAAAGGTTGAAAATAAAACAGGTATGAGGAGTTTGCAGCCATAAAAAACTGACGCACATCGAGACATTCTTGTGTTGGGTTGAAGTTCTGTAATGCTCTCTTCCATGGCTTTCTCTGCGCATATTTGCCGTTTTCCTTCCTCACGCGCCGACATCGCTTTTCCAGAAACTCTCACCAGAATCCGCTGCCGGAAACCTTTCTCCATCCGATGCTCCGACGATTCCGCTTCTGCGTCTGTGGGTTCCGAGTTCAACCCGAAGGTCTTTCGGAAGAACCTTACTCGGAGTAAAAATTATAACCGCAAAGGCTTTGGGCACAAGGAAGAGACCCTCCAACTCATGAATAGCGAATACACCAGTATGTTTTCTTGAATTGAGTTCAGAATTAGTGTTTGAGTTCTTTTGATGTGCTTTTGAATTGATTTGCATGATAAAGTTTGGTGCTTTCTTTCTGGGCATGTGTTTATTTCGGTTCAGAGTTAGAGGGGGAGAGAGATTGGATAACTCATTGTTGGTTGTGTTATTGTGTTAGGACGGTTTTCTTTCGTTTTACGGAAATTGAACTATTGTTAGTTTTTAGCTATTTTTATTGTTGGGAGTTTACCTAAGATATGGTTCTGTGTAATTGCATGTCATGTTTTGTTCGTTCTGTGTAGTGATTTTGTCATGTGTACTATTTTCTGTAATTTTAGGTGACATCATTAAGACTTTGAAGGAAAATGGGTTCGAGTATACATGGGGTAATGTCACAGTGAAGCTGGCCGAAGCGTATGGTTTCTGTTGGGGAGTTGAGAGGGCTGTTCAAATTGCTTATGAGGCCAGAAAACAGTTTCCTACTGAGACACTTTGGCTTACCAATGAAATCATCCACAATCCTACCGTTACTAAGGTCTCTTTGGATTTCCTTCACCATCAATTATGTCGATTTCTTTAATAGTTTGAAGTTATGCCATTCGGTTCAGGAAGTTGATAAAAAGGTTTATTCATGTCCTGAATTTGATGGTTGATTGCTGCCCTTTTTCTTGTACACACTGTTTTCTAATGTTCATAAATTATTAATGCAGAGGCTACAGGATATGAAAGTGAAGAATATTCCTCTGGAAGAAGGTGCTAAACAATTTGATGTTGTCGACAATGGTGATGTAGTCATATTGCCAGCTTTTGGAGCTGCAGTGGAGGAGATGTTGACTTTGAGTGAGAAAAATGTTCGGATTGTTGATACAACTTGTCCATGGGTCTCAAAGGTACTCTTTTGTATAGATTGTTTGGTATTGTGCTGATTTGCATAACTTCAATTCGTATGTATTTTGTCATGTATCACCAAATACTGAGACTGTTTCTTCAATAAATTGTCTTTTTTAAGGTATGGAATTCTGTTGAAAAGCACAAGCAAGGAGATTATACCTCTGTAATTCACGGTAAATATAACCATGAGGAAACTGTGGCAACTGCTTCTTTTGCTGGAAAATATATAGTTGTGAAGAATATGTCAGAGGTCTGTCCTAAGTTTCTGCTATGCTCAATTTTTGTGTGGTGAATGCCTTGAAGAATTTGTTGTGATTTTTGTATGACTGTTACTTTATCCAGGCTGAATATGTCTGTGACTATATTCTTGGTGGTGAACTTAATGGATCAAGTTCAACCAAAGAAGCATTGTTAGAGGTATGGTTTTGTTATCATGTGATTAATCTTGCTTTCTAAACCCTGTGGTTTTCACTATCATGATTATTTATTTATTTATGTGCAGAAATTTAAATTTGCTGTTTCTAAGGGATTTGATCCAGACAAGGACCTAATAAAAACTGGCATCGCAAATCAGACAACGATGCTCAAGGGAGAGACAGAAGAGATTGGTTTGTATTTTTTTGGAAGGTTGTGTAACTCACGTATCTCTAATCATAAGTCCTTGTGGTATTTATTTTACTGATCATTTCGCAGGGAAACTACTGGAGAGGACTATGATGCGCAAATACGGTGTGGAGGACATCAACGAGCACTTCATGAGCTTCAACACAATTTGTGATGCTACACAGGTGGGTGGTTTCACTCCCCTTGTGTCTATTGTGGTTGACATGCTTGTTAAGTCTGGTTATAAGTTAGCAGCATACATTATATATTTATATGACATAATTAGGAGTCAGTTTTGTTAGCTTTCTGTCTATTCAACAGCTAAGTTGAATTTTCTTTCAGGAACGACAAGATGCTATGTACAAACTGGTGGAGGAAGATGTGGATCTTATGTTAGTAGTTGGTGGATGGAACTCTAGCAATACATCACACCTGCAAGAGATAGCTGAGGAATATGGGATCCCTTCTTATTGGATTGACAGTGATCAAAGAATTGGTCCAGGAAACAAAATAGCACACAAGTTGAATGTAAGCATGCATAAAGAGATTTATACCTTGTTAAAGTTACTACTCATTTTAACTTTATTATTAATAAAATGTATTTCCTGGACTATCAGCATGGAGAACTAGTGGAGAAAGAAAACTGGTTGCCAGAGGGTCCAATAACAATTGGTGTAACATCTGGTGCATCCACTCCAGACAAGGTAACTTGTAGCCTTTCATTCTTATTCATTTTTGTGGATTTCCCCAGCATACTTCTGCATTTTGTGAAGTTGTAGCAAATGTAGTTTCAGCTCTCATCTTAAACTATCGTACTATTTCCAATAGTTACTTACCAATGAATAACTGATGCAAGCAACCTTTGTCTTGTTTATTTAAATTTCTAATGATACGGCGTGCTTTCACTTTTTGTTTATATTCTATTCAATTTCATCTAATACTATTTTGCATAATTTGTTTTCAAACAGGCTGTTGAAGATGCGCTCATCAAGATTTTTGACTTGAAACGTAAAGAAGCTATGCAACTTGTGTAGAGTAGGTCTGCATACATACATTATCAATGTATACATGAAACGAGGGTTTTATTTCATAGGAGTTATTACAGCCCCCATGTATTGTTGAATTTATTATCAATAACAAAAGTTCCAAGAGTTCTTATAAATGTTTTCAGGTTACTTCTAAGTTTTGGTTACAAGGAGAGTAACATACATCTCTGACTATGCCTTTGTCACTCCAAGGGACATGGGAATAGCTTAATACAATAAATTGAAAAGAGAAGATGCTCATCTTAATGCAGTTGCAATAGCAACCGGTACATTTTGGACAAATCAAATTAAAAAAAAAAGCTTGGCTATAGGAAGTCACCCTCTGCGAGCATAGATTAATCTTTTGCTTGAGTTTTGGGATATTTTGTGGACCATGTTTATGAATAAAAAAAAATTCAAATTCAACTTGATCCTCTTTTCAACTAAAATGAGGGGCTAAACTAACACAAGACATACTAGTGTTGATTAATTTGGCTCTATAACTAAAACAAATACAGGAAATATACATGTATGATGAACTGAGTGTATCTAGATAAGGTAATGCAATATAGCTGTAAAAGTTTTCTTGAGTTGCTTCTGGAAGGCATCCTTCGAGCATTTGTAAAATCCTTGGTTGATCAACGAAAAGGGCACCTCATTGAGGGAGTTTATGTATTTGTATGCCAAAGTACTTATTTGGATAAATCTGCAATAACTACTTACGAAAAAGAAATAAAGAAGTAAAATGAATTAAACTTCTTCAACATGATAAAATCAACCAAAACATCCCCAACTTTTGAAAAAAGTAATGAAAAACTTGTAAAAAGCTTGAGATGCATAAGTTGATTTTAATTTACAAGTTTGATCCATTTACCTCTTGTTTTCTTTTCTGTAAGTGTTAATTAACGAATCTATCCAAATTGAACATAATCCATTATAAGTTGCAGTCATCCAACTGAAGAGCAACTTTACCCATCTTGACGTCTCAAGCCATAAGCTAACCACTAATGCTATCAGCTTGCTTAGATAGAGTTGATTCAACAATTTCAGGGACTTTATCAAGTAAGCGGTTCATCTCCTCTGGAAACTCCATCTTTGCTCTGTTAGTCTTTCCTCCAACGAAGACTGTTGTTCCATCTTGTAAAGCCCATATCTGTCAGTTGACCAATAAAAAATCAACAGGTCAATCGTATTCAATTTTTCAGTCCTAGTCACATAAATCATGCTATTTGTTCAAAATGTATGTGCTACATTGACATTGACATTTCCTTGAAAAGAATTTTTCAGCTGATATAGCAATATTATTTAGCCAAACAGTCATTATCACATGGAGAGAGAATCAACGTCAAACAATGTTTAGAATAAAATTCACCTGTGAATGAGACAAATAGCTGATGCAAGTAGTGATCATGAGAGCACCAAATCCAGCATATACAACTGGCACACCTGGGTCAGTCTGTATAAATAAAACAATGAGTTAATGACAAAGTTAAAACACCTGCTTGAAAGTTTTGAGTTTAAGGTGGCACCTTCAAGTCCAAGCCACTACTTCCTATTGCATCAACAATGACAATTTCTGAGCCATCAATATTGATTGGGAGGTTTGAATTAGGCCGTCTAACTCCCACAAATTTTCCTTCCTTATCGTAAAGGACGATTGACTGTAGATCACGAGCAAGCATAGATCTAAAATTCAACACAACACAACACAACAAAGTAAAAGGGATGAGAAGAGCTGAACATAATGTTTTGGTATCATACACCTAATTTCCAAAAACTTACATTCCCTTAACGTCAGGAGAGTTAATATCTCCAACCGGTAGAAAAGTACCATAAAGTTTCTTATCTCCATTGATCTGTAAAGGTGCCATAGCCAAGTTATACGGTCCTTCATTATCCTTAAGAATTTGCAGAGCCGAAATACTCCAATCTGTCTGATATATGGTGATACCACCATATCTTAAAGGATCATTTACACTGATTGTTTTCCTCATTACTTCTTTCCCATCCATGTTACGAAGGGAAAGATCAGTGTGGAATTGTGAAACCTGTAACATAAACCAAGAATCAACATTTTTACTGACCTTTCCATGCTGAAATTTCATGAATACTGAGTTCAATTGCAATTTTCAAGTAACAATTTCATAGAAAACAAAAATCTCTTTTACCTCTCCACTCTCAAAATAATCCATGTAGAATCTGTTGACATGAATCTCTGTATTAAAAGCCTCAGTTGGAGAAGAGAGAAATCCGGAAGGCGCCAGAACATCACCTACAACAAAATTCAGCCCCTGGGGCACAGTGACCGAACCTCTGAAGCTTCCAGCAGCACTAACAGTTCCTCCAGCCATTACAAGTAGCAGTGCTATATGAACTCCAACAGGGGCCAACCGACCTGCAAGTCCTTTAAAGGCATATAAAGATGGTCCTTTCAAGAATACCTATCATCCAAAATTACACTCTATAAGCCCAAAAATATTCAAGTTCAATGGTGGTCAGTAACTAAAAGAATGAAGTAATATTCTATGTAGTGAATATTGGGTTTTAAAGGGATAACACAACAGAAAAAAGGTTGGAAGAGCAAGGATGAGAATGTTAAGATAGATAGATGTGTGAACAGTCATATAGAAAAAGACAAGAAACAAAATGATTGTGTATCATGAGGCATTGGTGAGGCACCGATTGATGAAAGATGGCAAAAAATCAGTTAAAGTGGTCTTAACATGTGCAAAGAAGATCACTAGACACACTGGTGAAAAGAGTATTGCATGGTTTTTGAGTCTATGAAGAAGGGAATTTTTAAGAGAGATCTTATGATGAGTAAGTATATTATTGATATTTTGGCCTTTAACTGACTCCAATAAATTTATGTGAACCATGTAGCAAGTCTCACTAAGTAGAATAATGTTTTGTTGTTACTGTTGTTGTTTAATAAAAAACCATTTCCTAAATGTGTCCCTTGTGTTTGATTGTACAGGATATAAGGAAAAACAAATAGTTGAACATGAGTAGGGGAACTACAACCTCGTATCCAGCTCCCATCAAAATAGTACCAACATCTTGGATTGATGCTCTTGGCAATGATTCTGAAAATTCTTGCTTGCGTATGGCCTCAGCAGAATGCAAAAATGACCATCTATGGAACAATTTAAGCCTTCAGTGGAAAAGAAACTTCCCAACTCAGGCATTATGGATACAGAAAAGTGAGAAACAAACCTTCTTGAAACCTTGATGATGGGGAGTTGAGTTGTGTATGTGCAGGCCATGAGGGATGCACCCAGGAGAGCCAACACTCCAAGAAATACAGGGGACGAAAACATGTGATCAAAACCAAGGGCGAGAATCCATCTCCAAGTAAAAAATCCAAACACAGGATTATCTTCAGAGTATTTCTGGATATAAAAGTCAGGGGCTTCACCTTGTTCAATAAGTGTTCCTGGCATAGAAGGATAGGTTTAAGTCATTGTGATCATACTAAACCACATTTTGCAGTCACAAAATATTCAAGTGATAGTATGTAAAGTTAAAATAGCATCCTTAAAGCCATTATAAGATCACCCAAAAATTTCAGGAGCTTTTGCTCCACCAATCCTCTAAATAGTAACAAGGATAAACGTCACAAATACTTATACAGAGCACATTTTGATTTCCCACGGACTTCACTACCAATAAAATAATTGGGTATGAGGAATATAAAAATCTATGGTGATTATCAAATAGAAAAAAATAATTAATAATTTGATTATACTATAAGCGCATGGTTTTATATGTAGCAACAGAAGTTAAAGATGTTTGATTCTTTTGAACAAACTTCCCATATACATGACTAGTAAAAATAGAATGAAAGTGAAATCAGTTTTTCTACAAAGTAAAAATAACTTATAAATAATCTGTAGAAGTTATGTTTTATTAGTTACTATAAAATTATGGTTTTAACTGAGGCATAAGCTTATTTAGCTTACAGAAAAATAAAAAAAAATTCTCATCTAAAAGTGTTATGAATGAGTTTTCCCTCCTCATACCCGTTGTCTCAAAAAGGATTGTGCTGTTAATCTACCAGAATACACTTAGTAAAGAAAAATTAGGATAGTTCATTCCAAGTTCTATATTTCTGGGTTTTAATCTTCTTGTTGCAATTACTATAAAAGAGAGGGAAAGAGAAAGAATCTCAATTAAGGAATACTAAAAGTGCATTGAATTAGAGAAAAAGAAACTAAAGAGAATGGAGAAAACCAATAATCAAGTATCTTCTAGGAATTGTTTCATCATAATAAGCATAGATGAATCCACAAAAGCCACCATTTGTTTGTTTCGAGTAAACATTTCATGTTTTCATCTTCTATTTTACTTTTAATCACAAAATGGTACTCAATTAATTCCTTTTTAAATATAACTCAACAACAAACTTTCTTGATTTTAGTAAAATATTATAATTTTTTTTATTCTCTCTGTTTCTATATTTAAATCAAACATGGATTAGATAAAGGATAAAGGTATAAATAACTTACGAATAATTAATGTCGTCTTAAAGTTTAAAAATTAAATAAAAGTAAAAACCTTTAAAAAAAATGACACTTGTATAATCACAAACCTAAATAAACACAGTTTTTACATTGCCCAAAATACAAAATTACTCCCTACTTCACTATTCTTAACATTTTTCTCAGAATTTTGTTGTAAGATATTTTTAGTTGAATGATGCAATGATGATATTTTCCCTAAAATTCTCTTAATTAATAGACAATGTTTCTATATTTATATCTTAGAAAATTATATGTTTAATGAACAAAATATTGGGTAGGTTGGATACTTGATACATACTCTAATGATTTATCATTGAAGCATAGGTAGCATGTGGTTAATTGATAGCAATGGAAAGAAAGAGAAGAGGAAAAGTGAAGCATATTATGCATACCCAAAGCCATCAAAGCAGCAGCAACGAACATGTCCGCAATAGCCAATGGCAAACTAGAGAGAATCTGCAAAGTCTTTCTTCTGAACACGATGAGCACCTCAAAAGGGCCTCCCTTTTTTTTCATTGAGCTTTGTGGAACATCCCCACTGTCAGAATTGGTGCCATCATCCTCAGTGAGTGGTGGAGGGGAAGTTTCTGATAAGACAATCTTCTGGGACACGCTCTTCCCTTTGTTTTTGACATCTTGGGAGCTTTTCAGCTTGCAGCTGATGGTGAGTGGAAGCTTGTGAGCTCTGTTTGCAGCATGAGCATGGGTGTTGTATGAGTGTGAGAATGGATTGAATTTGAAGAAGGGGTGAAAGATAGGGACTTTGAGGAAATGGGTTTTGGGAAGACATGGATTTGTGGAGTTTATGGCACTCAAAGCCTTCATGGATCCAAACTTTGGAAACACTGTCCGTTGAGGATTCGTATTTAACACTCTGCGTGCCACCCATAACGACCACACCAGTTTCTTTATCCAGATACTAGATATTTTCATATAATAGTTTTTTTTTTCTAGATAACAATTATTATTATTATTATTACTACCGGAAACACTTTAGAAACACTTATTTTATTCAATTTCAGAATAATAGAAATTTAACAATAAAAAATAATCAAAAATAATTTTGAATGAGTCGAAAATGAAAAAAAAAATAACATGTTAAAAAAAATGATAAATTGATTAAACAACTTTTTTTTTCTTTTTTGATTTGAGTCTATCTTCTTCAAGTTTTTTTTTTTCCATTCGTAGTTTTGGGATTGGAGAGTTTGATGATGTTCACATTAAAGTTAAGAGTGACTTGATGGTAGATACAAAAGAATAATGATTTTGTCAAAGAATATAGTTGCTTGAAATGGAGTGAAAGGAGTAATTGGAAATGAATATTATTTTATTTGATATGTGAGATTTGATGTATAAATGTGTGTGAGTATACTCTATCTTTCTTCTTCTTGTTGCCTTAAAATAAAGAATTAAAAAAAAAGTAGGATCAGTTTTCCTATAAAAACTGTACATTAATATTAAATTAAAAATAATTTTATTTTTTAAGTAATGAAATGACAAAATACTCAATTATACTAATAAAATGAGATATATTAAATAAGAATAAAAATGAAAAAATTTATATACACCAAAAACGATTATAATGAGAAATCTTGTAAGTATAGAGGCATAAATTATTATTATTCGGGTTGGTAGTTTTTTATACCTTTTTTCTTAATCTAAATTTTTGTGTGAGAAAAAAAATATGCTTTTCAAACATAACTATGTTTTGATTTTGAAATTGTATAAATATAAAAATTCAAATTATATAAAAGTTTACATAGTGATCATTATTTGTCATGGATTCAATGGTTAGATTCGTAATTACAATGAGAGTAAGTGTTGGAGTCGGTTAATTCTTTCCCTTTGTGAAAGTATATTATGGAAAAGAATGTGATAAAAAGAATAAATTGTATTTAATATCACAGTGCATATAAATAATATTAAAGTATCAATCACTTTAATTACCAACTTTTGAGAATTATTATTTTAAAGTGTAGTTGAATCTTTAACCTACCAGATAAAAAAATGTACTTTACAAAGTAAAATATAAATTATAAGTAATTAAAATAGATAACTTATTGTACTTATAAAAAAAAAAAGACAATTTGTAAAGTCAGTAAACAATAATTTCAAAAAATAACTATTAAAACTATCAACAGTACAATCCTACAAATTAATGATTTTTTTTAAAAAAAGAGTATAATCTTACATAACAAAATAAAGTGCTCAATTGAAAACAAAACAATTGTTATAAATTTCCTTAACCAACACATAACTTTTTTATTTTTCAAAATGAAAAAATTAATATTTTAATCCATTATTTGATTATGATAAATTGCCTTTTCCAGTTTTTATCCAATTTTCGATTGTCTTTAATCATCAGGAAACATTTATGAATTATCATTAAAACGATCTTCTATTTACTACGTTGATTTCCCTTAAATGTTTTTATTCTATATTTTCATACACTTTAATTGTATTTATACTTCGTAAATATTCATAAAACATACGAGATATTCATTAATTTATTAATGATTAACAAATGAAGGTTAATCTACAATTGGATAACTTCACTTTTGGATTTAAAGGGGTAAAACAAATGCAAATGTGTGATTATAAAGATAGTATAGGAATTATTAATTACATATCCATGTATAAACCGTGTTAACATTCGCTAGTTTACATTACTGAACAAAACGGACATTAAAATGACTTTTGAAACGTGGTTTCTTAAATAGAAAAAAGAAAAAAAGTAGCACACAAAATTGATTAACGTTCCCAAATGAAGTATTAATTAACATACAATTAAAGCAAATGATGCAAAAAAGACTACACTGTTACCTCAATTACTTCAATGGCTTACACAACCTATCTGATAAACATCTCATGGGTTGAAAACTATAATTGTCTCAGTAGGGAGGTACGGTGGAAATCTGTAATTGTAGGTTACTGCTGCTGAATCACTTTCAATGAATCTTCTAAAATGAAACAGCTCCTTGTTTTGAAACTGAAAAGGATGTCAGTTTTAGACTCTAAACAATGATATTGGTTGCTGATATCCTTTTAGTACAAAAAAAATCCTGCGAATACAGAAAATGCAAATTAACAAACGTAAATCTAAGCATGACTATAATAACGTGTTCTAAGAGTGCCCCCCAGTGGCAGGAACTGACGATGAAGTTTGATAATTTAATTATGGTTATGGATTTTATTTTATATGAAACTTTGTTACTAAGGAACGAAATATTACACAAACTTAAAGCTCAATTGACGGTTCCCTCTTTTCAAATACTTGGTCTGATGTTAATGATTTTACCCCAAGCCAGACTTCCATTCTAGTTTCCATGTTGATGATGATGGAGTCATAGTAGTAAAAGAATGGAGGGTGAACATGTAGATGATGAAAATAATACAATATGTACCAAAATGAATTTTGAATGAAACTGAAAATTCAATATATATGCGACAGAATTTGGAAAATAATTTAGAAATGCTGTACACTGAATAATATCTGTTTCCAAAGAACTGTAGACAAGATGCTTTGATTTGACCCTCTCCCCCCAGAGACACAATGCCAAGAACAATTAAAAATGAACCCTGTGTGCATGTGCCTGATTACGGGGCACTAACATGAGTGTAATCGCTCCTCTTTTACCTTCATTTTATTTGGAGGAGCGGAACACCAGATCAGCTCTGCTTTGTTAACAGCTCAATGTCAGATCCGACTTCTGCAATCTTGGCATCCTTAGAACCCTTAGCTGCTTTTGCAATGTTCAAAACATCAAAATCCAGAGCTATTTTTCTGACAAGACCCTCAAGCATCTGATTGAAGAAGATTAGAGAAATGAAATTTGAGTGAAGCAATTCAGAGGCAGATATGCTTCAAAGCAAATGAATTTATTATAAAAAAATAAATTGTCTAGTGTGACATTTTGTTGAATAATAAGCTTCATTATTAGTTCTCACAGATTCATGGATTGTCTGCACATAAATATTTAAGACACAAAAAGGATGTTTTTTATTTAATTGTTAGCTCATGATTTCGGAATAAACAAAGTGTTATTTTGATTCTAGACCCTTGGTATAGTATATAATAACATAATGTCATTAAGTCATTTCTTATTCAAGTAAATCGGGTGTCTTAAGACAAAGGTGTTCCACTGACTAGGATATGGAACACAAACCTGCAGCCAAAACAATTTGCAAATAGGTTGAGTAGCAGAAAGAGTAGAATAGGGTGATAAATGGATTGGAACATCGTGTTTAAAAAAAAAGTAAATTGTAAAAAAATAAGCAAAAATCATGTAGTAAAGTTGAGACACAAATGCAGACCAGCTTGACTTCCATAGTCTATACAAGAACAAAAGACTTATCCCATTACCCAGACTAGCTTGACTTCCATCCTCCATAAAAAAATACAAGATGTGCAACAGTAGACAACGGATATATACTATAAAGGATTTGGATAATCAGTATTCACAAAAGCAGATATTAACAAACATACAAAATCGTGTATTTAAATGACATTGAGATGTAGCAGGTAGAACAGTTTGCCTTACATAGAGACAAAAAAATGTGTATTATCAAACACAACACATCAGATAGAAACTTAAAATTACCAGAGATCCAACAGCAACCAAAGCACGAAATTTGGAATCAACTTCTACATTTTCATCCTCGGCAAGCTACACAAAAACAAAATGCATAGTTAAGAAATAATAACATCTAAAAGTAGGATATTTGATTTTGAATAATCCAGACACGTACAAAATGTAAAACAACACTGACTCGCTCCTTCTGTTTCAAGTGTGTAGAAGCTTTGAATTTGGAGGTTTTTCATTTACGGGGAATATGGCAGAGCATAAGAAATGCAGGTTTAGTATGACCAAAATTAGCATTGTTTAGGGGTAGAAATTTGCACTATTTAGATATAATATTGATGGGGATGCCACACATATAATTCAATCTCAGTGGACGACATGACCAAATGTTTTTAGGTGTCATCAAAGTCTCTCAAATCCTAATGGAAAATTCTACAACACAAGTATAATAGACCCAAAAAGATTCTCCTACAACCACAAGCATCTACTGAGGAGGAGACAGATTCTCCTACAAGCGGTTTTATCATGTGAGAGGAACAATAGATCCAACAGTGAGAGGAGGGAGAGAATCGAAGATAATCTAATTAACAAGAGTTTAAGACTAGAAGGAATACTGAAGAAAAAGGAGGAACAATTTAAAAGACCTTGTCCTAAATGATTTTATTGAAATTTTGTTTTTTGACAGAGACTAATGGAATTGATCAAAGTCAAATTTAGCGAGTAGGATAAGGTTTAGGGATGTAGTGGTGATTATCATGGCTAGGTAAAAACAGCATAAGACATACCTCAAGGGCTGCTGACAGAACTTGAGATTGACCTTCTTGATCCTTTGATTCAATCAACAGCACAGCATAACTGCAAGGATCACATGAGAAAAAGTTATTGCATACTTACATTCTGGACCATTAATATTGCACTTATAAAGGCAAATAACTGCAATGATAAAATGTGAACTGAGATCTAAAAGCCACAACCACTTTTAGCGTCTATACTTTTGCTTATGCAGCAGGATGGTGAAGAATAGTAGAGTTACAGACCAAGCACAAAAGAAATCCAGATGCGAATTACCCTCCCTCTTCCATTTTTTCATCCAAAAAGATAACATTTAATCGTTCTTTTATTTTCTTGGAATGGGGAAGAGGTATTAAAAAAACCAGAAAGCGCTGAAGCATTTCTGCACCTGAACACAGACTGTATCTTCTATTTGGAATTAACACAACCAAAAGAGAGAGGCAATTTCCAAAAGCTAAACATACAAATATAAAAAAAAAGTAAATCTAGATGAAAACTAACAGTGGAATTATGTGAGCCAAATAATAATAATAATTGATAATACACTTTTTTTCCCAGAACAATGTGCACTAACTCAGTCAAGAAACGACTAGAATATTTGTACCAAAAAAGGACTTACTTTAGTAACAAGGTAGAGTATGACAGCTGCAAATTTTTGTTTGGAGATGAACTACAACTTGAGAAAGCATCAAGTATCTGCCCAAGAAAAAATGAACAAAGAATTGTAATCCTTCAGAAATGATTTTTTTTTAAGCAAAAAAATAGCCCAAGTCATTGAATTGATGAATTGATACCTGTCAGTAGTGATGAATTGTGAAAAATTATTAAAAGACACATTTAAAAGTCAACGTATATCTTCAAATTAATGAATATCACTAAAAACACATGAAAACAGAGGAACAATAAAAAGTTCTAAATTCATCACACAAGGTATGCATTTATAAATCTTTTTTCTTAACAACAATGTTACATAATGAATCGTTTTTCACAACAATGTATAAGAAAATTTCTACACTAATGTTAGTCTACCATGTTCTACAAAACCTTCAAAACTTCAAAGTAAGAAAATTACAATAAAGAAATGCTAACCTCACTACGATGTTTCTGCAACCAGTTGTAGTAGCACGAATTCCTGAAGAGATTAGTTACAGCACGGATGCTGGTCAACAGATTTGCAGGAATTGTTGGATTTACAGTGACTTTCTTAATCACTTCCACTAGTAAGTCTGGATATAACACATGAGAAAATCAATAAAAGATTAGACACCAACAGAAAGGTAGGAAAAGAAAAATATGCTCCAAGATCAAGGAGTGTCAGTAGTACTAGGGCATATTTCTGATAGAAACACAAGGATAACCAAAGTGCATAATAGAAGGGGTTGAAAGGGGCACAATGTAGAGGAACAAAACTAAGGGAGAGAAAACATAACTAACTACTAAAGTAACGGATGAAAGGGTCTGTATTAATTGGTATAAATCTTTTCACTGTGTCTCTCAACTGCAAACAAGCAGTGTGGGGTGGTACCACTAGCATTACAATGTTTACTGCAACTAGTCAAAGAGTTAGTGTACAGACAGCCCACATGGTCACTGGTACAGGAGAAGTATGATGAGATGTTAGGATTCAATTGCAAGGTATGGGACTTGACTCTCACACTAGAAACATGGAATTCTATTGTGGTTCTCACTTCTCTCAATGTTCACACCAATTTCACTCCAAAAGAATGGGATTCTATTGATTGCTATCATAATTTGATGTCAGAAAACAAAATGATGGCAAGATTGATACCGTTTTCTGCTTCAAAATGCTTGTGAAGTAAAATAGACCCATCTGGATGAAGAACAATCATCCTTATGATATCAATGACTGCATAGAGAAAGCACAACAAGAAGTAAGGAAGACCATTTTCCTAAAGACTTAGAAAAGAGATTTAAGTGAGGACAAAAAAAATGAAAAATGAAATTCCAATGGTTTTGTGAAATTAGCAATGGAAATTTCTTGAAGTACAACAAAAAGGAGCAACAAGAAACAATAACTAACCAGGAAATATCATTGAAATAGGCCATGATCGAACCAGCTTCAGTAACAAGTCTATATCAGAGTCTGCAAATTTACTAGAATGATAATGTGAAGTGTCTTTAAGAATTTTAACAATGGCACCCAGTCTAGAAACATTGAGCTCAGTCAAAGACAAGTTCTGTTTTTCCTGCATGAGATTGACAAAATAAAACCGATTTACAGAGCATATCCAGTATTTGAATCCATGTATGCTCGCTAAAAGTTGAAGCCCGCTTGCTAAGACAAGCGGCTTTATTGTTATTATTTCTTTCTAATACATAGTTCAATTGCACGGTTTCTCTTTAGGTGGTTGGAAGTCATGTTTCATAACCCGTAGATTCCAAGTCTTTCATCAAAAGGCATTTTAAGTTATCATCATCAACAAGTATATTGGGGTTTGAAATGATCATGGATAAAGCAGATATGGAAGATTAAAAAATTCCCCAATTCCTGACCATCGCAACTTTGAAATTCCTTTTACCAAAAGTATATGATTTTAACAGTATGTATAACAAATTAATAAGCAAAGAAGAACAAAAAATATACCACATCTACCTGGTCAGATTGTAGTGCAATATTGAACTCAGTAATCTTTTTAAGGATCCCGTCAAACTGAGCTGCATCAAAAACAAGCATCCCTTTCTGACAACAGAAGTAAAAAGCGGGTATGAGCTATCAAATTACATGATTAACTCAAAGAGGGAAAAAGTTCAAATTTCCTCACAGAAATTATGTTAAAAAAATTATTACACAATTTTTAGCACTATCCACTTCCAAATGGAATCAAATTACTTGTCCGTTGAGCAACATTTCTATAAATATGATATATTGGCCCGTCTGACTGCTTGTCTTCTAACAATAGTAGCAGTAATAATAAACTAATAGTAATAATAATAATGACAGAAAAACCATAAAGGTCAAATTACAGTGAAATCAAAACTTTAGAGTTACTTGCCACCAATTTTCTAAGGTGAAACCCCATTTGCAACTAATAAACAAGGGCATCATCAAGAAACATTAATAGTCACTTCTTCCTATTGAGCTCCACTAGAGCAATATTCTGTGTGTACCGAATCAAGGGATCCCTATCTTAAATACACCGTGAAAGTAGGGTACATAGACCACAATTACAGAAAAATAAAAAATTTACAAATTCCTTATGCCAAAACATACCAGATTAGGTGCTAATGTTATATTATAAATCTACAGTTATGTTTAGGACACAAAATATAACATGCTGGGACTAAGGATTTTGCTACATAGCCTGGCTTTAACTGCCCACATATCATGTAACCCAAATTTAAAAATGAAAATGCACTGTTTTTAATTTTAATAGAAAAGAGAAAAAAAAAATACTACTTAGTAAAAGAAAAAACAGATCATTTGCATTTTCCAGACTTAAGAACTCCCAGGTTGAAATGTATTCCCGAAGACAAAATATGTCAACAAAACATCCAAAACAAAGGGATAGCCTGGTTTTAACTACCCACAGATCATGTAACCCAAGTTAAAAATTAAAAATGCATTTTTTATTTTAATAAAAAGAAGAAAAAAACACTACTAAGTAAAAGAAAAAAACAGATCATTTGCATTTTCCAGACTTCAGAACTCTCAGGTTGAAATGTATTTCCCCAGGACAAAATATGTCAACAACATCCAAAACAAAGGGTATGGAAGCACACCTTAGGAATATGCTTGAAAGTGGGTTTTGCAGAATTATCTGTCATTAAAAATAAATAAAAAATAATTGGGATGAGTAATACAAGCATGTGATACATACAAGATGAACGTAATGAAACTCATGAACGACCACATAAAGCTGAACTTTTATTACCAGACAGATAAGAAGGTTGTCCTGGTACGTAAGCATGGGCTGAAACAGAAATAAAAAAATCAAATCAAAAAAGGAGGACAACAAGGACAATGGACGTCATTGACCACCATCAAATTTTTTTATTTAACAGACATTTATACTTACAGCCAGTATAGGGATCTCGAAATGAAGCATCAAAAGTAACATTGTTTTGTCCAGTATTTTGAAGAATGAACTGTACAATTTGCTCACGAAAAGAAAGTGGAAGATTCTCCTTGAGTAGCCATTTATCAGCAACATCATATGGATTATCTGGAGACATTAAAGTTTTTTTATTAGTCAGCAATTTTCATTCTCAGGCATAGACAAGGACGAGGTTTGATTTTTAGCATCTAGCATGGGCAAATAAGACAAACAATTGCAAGTGACAAGAAGGCTTAAAGCATAAAATGGGCAACAAAGTTTCCTATAAAGCTTAATGTACAAGTACATCAAAATGATATCTTAGAAACCTTAATATCTTCCGAGGTTCTAATAATTAAACCAATTGTAAAAGAGGGTGGTATGTTCACATCACAGAACAGAGGAATAAAGGACAAAGATTTTGAAAAGCTTGACACATTCTCTTCTTCATAAATATCTCTCTACTGTCTTGAAAGTACTGTAACTTCAGACTTCAGAGCATAAGCGAAAATCAAATGCAAGGAAAACAGAAATATGAGTGCTATTTTACTACCACACCTCCTTTTTTCTATACAGGACACTCCAAAACAACTGCTTCCTTTTTATTAGTATATTGACCAAGTAGCACACATGCACATATTCTGGAAATTGATGCAATCTACCATAATAGTTTTCGATAACTTGGTCCAGTAGTTCATATTAAACGATCCTGATTATCTAGTGGAATATGAATAAATCCATCTACTTCTCCAAGTTCTCATAACTGAATTAGACAACAGATAAGGAACTAATGAAATAATAATTAATATGTTTCTACTGACCCTAATAAGTCAGTTAAAGTCACTATTCCAAAACATCTATAGAACAACAAGATAACCTCTCCTAATGTGGCACAAGAAAGTGAATCCGTTCACTATTAAGTTAGGATTAAACATGCTGCCTGGAGGTAAAAATGCGTACCTGATCTATTGTATGGCAGCTTACGAATAGGCATACCATCACCAATATCCACATCAAACACTGAGCATCACAGGTAAAATGTATAAGAAATGAATCTGAAGAAGGCAAACCTAATCAAGTATTCAGGGAAACAAAGGAAACTGACCATGATCATACTGAATACCATCAAAAATTTGACGATTTGATTCCTCAGGTCCATCAACAACTTCACCGATCTTTAAGTAAACGTAAATTGTTATTTAAAAAATCTTATACTATCATCTACATTTGCCACTGCAACTTGGATTTGAATTAGGCAACAGAAATAGACAGTTTAAGTGAAACACAATAGAAAATTAAAAGTTGTATAGAACAAAGGGAATTACTTTATCCCACTTCTGTTCTCCCATGTTCCATCCATATGCCACCCCATTATCCCCCTCTCTGACTACTTTTGTCTGGCCATCAGTTGTTCCTGTTCAGAATCAGAAGATGCTTAAAACAGAAACAATGACAAACACTGGGCTCGAATATGCAAGAAATTTATAACACAGTTCAAAAGAGGAGGGGGTGGGTGGGTTCATTCTAACCATGTATCATGCACAAGTATAAATCACAGAATGTCATTAGCCAACAGGTATTACAGAACTGTTGAAAACTTATAAGTTATGACTCATTTAATGCTACAATTTCATTCAATCAAGCTTAGCTCTCCTATCTAAAAAGATATTCAAAACCGGAAATAGCATGTGATTACAAAAGGTGGGCAATGTGATCCTATCACTTGCAAATTACATCTGTCTTCCCAACCCCAATTCCAACACTCCAAAAGAAGAAACAAATGGTGGGTGAAGGGCATTTGAAGAAGAAACAGTTAAAACTATACCTGGGATCTTCAGTGCCTCCAAGCCAGGTAACTCTTCTAATTTCAATCCTCCAACCCGCTTCCTAGCAAAAATAAACAGATCAAGCTAAGTTCACCAATAATACCAAGACATAGCTAATCCAAGCATAGCATAATATATAGATTAAAATTTTTAAAATTAAAAATAAGCCATGTATTCACCAAGGACAAATGAACCATATATTTCCAGAGTCAAGTGAAAATCTTGGTTAGGAAATTCACAATATGGACAGACAAGAAAAGGAAAAACTGATGTGACAAGGAAGTAGCAAGCACATTATGACAACCAAATGAACAAAACATACCTACTAGATTTGTACTGAGAAAGTTCTGAAGTGTATAAATCAAGCTCTAGCTGTTCAGCAACATTATTCTGATCTACAGTCCAAATGCGTACAACTCCATCTGAACATGCAGTCACAATATCCCCATTGTCTATAAATTTTGTATCCCAAACACAACCAGGATGTTCTATGCTCTGAACACAAACTCCATCTGGAAAAGTTTCAAGAGAAAAAAGTCTGTAATTTCAAACCAGAGATACATAAGTTGAGGCAAAAAAATCAACACAATAGCCCGTGAAGTAAAACTGATGCCTTTGAGCTTTTTACAACCTTAGAAGATTCATGCACATGGCAAGTTGAATAGTGAAAATGAAAGAGAGGTCTCTTCATATGACACTACAAAATAAAATGTGTACTCTTATAAAAGATAATTTATATTTTCAAAAAAAAGTTGCCAAAATTGTGCATATTGACATAAACCCAAACCTGTGAATTGTAAGAATTATGGCAAATGAAATATAATATAACTGATTAACAGAAGAATAAGTAGTTTCCTAAACATAAGAAAAATAGGAGACACACCCCATCTCCAACCCCTTTAAACTTCCTGAAGACCAACCACCAACATTATTGTGTAGCTCACTTAGAGACTCCCAAAACTGAACCAGGGCCATTGAAGTACTATAAAGACGTAATTACCTTTCCAAACTTTGGCAAAACGATCTTCGCTACCACTGACAATAAGTCCCGATGCATGTGAATCAACTGAATAAACAATGGCAGTGTGACCGACCATCTCCATTAACACTTCACCACTTACTGCCCATAATCTAAGAGAACTGTAACAACAAAAACAAGAAAGGCAAGGTATATGTATTTTCTGAAGCGCAACCAGGGTTTCATTAATTAGATCAAGGGGAGTGTGTGCAGAAACCTACCCATCATGTGATGCAGATAGGATTCCAAGACCAGACATCACAGACAACCCACGAACTGTATCTGTACATTCCTCAAAGGTCATCAGCATTAGCAGTAACATTAACAACAACAGGTGGGAGGAATGTAGTCCGTAACGGCATAAAAGAATATAATATGATTGCGAAAACATGTTACCAAGGCAGCATAATTGCTACAAGCCTACAACCTCTCTGGCCTTCATTTATTTGGAAAACATGAGCCAAATTGGCAGAAAATAACCAATTTGATAAAATAAAATGATCTCAAAAAAAGATCCACTCACAGCACAAATATGACAAGCAATATATTAAACTTGAACATCAAATTATAAAATTCCTCATCGCCAAAAGAAATGTACAAGGAAAATCTACAAATTATCACATGTGCATACAAAAAGAAATGTAAATTTCTAAAAAAATAAAAGATTAAAATGCAACATGCATGTCAAACCGCAGTAAAACAAACCTGAATGTCCTTCAAAGGTATGTATGCAAGTTTTTCCTCTCCAAAGCTTTAAAGTAGTGTCACTTGAACCTAAAATTGTGAGACCGTAAGTTTGACAAACTTAATGCACTCCAAATCATTCCAAAAAATAAAAGTATTTTAGGTAACAAGATCTCACATACACGTAGGCAGAACCCCAAGTATAAATTCTCCCTTTAAATCATTACTATAAACTGACACAAGATAATAAAAAAAAATCCTGACATAAATGAATTAACGAGTAGCTATACTACACTATACCTACCAGTAACAAACTCTCCTGATGGCAGCTTTATAACTGCTTGGACTGGTGCCTTATGAGCCTCCCACGTCTCTACAGCTTGCCCATTTCTCCACCGTTTTAAGGTACTACGCAACAGTAAAGTGAGCAAAAAATGGATCAAAATTGAAGCAGAATCAGTTCCAACTTTTTGGAGACTTTGAAACAAGGAATTCAAGCAAACTGAAAAATAACTAGAATCAAAAGAATTGATATTGTTAAAATAAAACCAAAAACCCTACCAATCAACAGAAGAGGACACAACATCCCCTTCATCAAGCGCAATGCCAGTGACCTGCATCTGATGGCCCTTGAGAGTCTGAACCTTCTCACCAGTTTTCAAGTCCCAGACAAAGACCTGAGTGTCCATGCCGCCAGACACAACCCCACCAAGCGGAAACTCCGAATTCGGGGGAATCCATGCCAAAGGTCCCACAAAGCTCGTGTGCCCCAACAGAATCTTGGAACTCACGAACTTGCGGTTGCCGTCCAGAGACCACAACCTAACCGTCCGGTCCCTCGACGACGTCGCTATGGCCTCGCTGCCGCAAACGCATATTCCGCGAACCTGAATTCAACCAATCAATGCAAATTGAAATTAAAACGAAAAAAAAAAAGGCAAAACGAGGACGTTTGAGTTCTGGAAGTTTAAGATTTTACATGAAGAATTGAAAGATAAATCTTACATCATCTTCGTGACCCCGAAGCTCGCAGCGCAACTGGTATTCTTTGAAATCAATGTCCATTTTGAATGTGATCGAATGAGAGAGAAAGGTTTGAAGATCGCTACACACAACACAGAAAAATGCTTCCTTGCTTCTCTTCTTCTACTTCCTTTTTATTTTCTTTTTCTTTTTCTTTCTTTGGGCTACAAAGTTCACTTCTCCGAGTCCACTGTTATATATAAGAGAGGTAAAAAATATGTTTTATTTTCGGGTGGTTATTTTGAAATCAAATATAATTGTTTTTTAAGAAAATAGTTTAAATTAGCTACTTTCTAAAATACTTTTTATATTTTTTCTTAAACTATAACTATTTTAAGAGCTATTATCAATGTATCTTTTTATCATTATTTGTAAGTTCAATTTTAATGTGTTTTAAAAATATGTTATCAATATTTAAAAAATTTCGTATGATAATTTATTGCAAATTTAAAACATAATTTATATATTAAAATTATGTATTTAAATTGTAATATAATTTAGGCATTCTCATTTCGTTTCTTTGTGGGAGAATTATTATTTTCTTCTCTTCTATATTTAACTTTCATAATTTGAAGAAGTATTTGATTAGTTCAAAATTTTGATCAATTGTATTTATCAACGTATATTTATTTACACTTAATAACTTTAATGACATATTAGACTATAATAATTAATAAATTTATTATTTTAATTCAGATTCATATAATTGTGTTTAGTTTGACCTTAACTATTTTATTTTATGTTTTTTAAATTAGTTAGAAGGAAGCGTCTATCTTTACAAATGGATAAAATATGTAAAAGTTCAAGCTTTTTCCTTGAATCAGATTGATACTTGTTAAATCGGTTAGGATTGAGAAATGACTAATCTTTAAAGAATGTGTGAAGAATTCAATGACAAAAGAACTTAAAGATGAGTCCGTTTTTATTTGTTGTTTTAATCTCTTTTATATTTTATGTTAAACAATCTCAACCTCTTTTTATGTTTATTGTTATTGCTAACTTTTATTTTATTTTTTAAGCTGAAATCATTTTAATTTAGCATCAAAACACAATATTGTTGTGATTAATTAACAATTTTTTTCTCTAACCATTCAGGACTGAACTTATGATTTAGTTGATATTAATGTTTTGATCAAATATTTATAACTAGATTAAAATTCCTAACTTATGTATATAATATAACTCTTCCTTTAGGTCTAACAAGAACCTACTCATCTAAATATCATTGTTTAAGTGTGACTTGTTTTACTTAGCTTAATCATATAACAATTGGTACAACATACAACAAACTTTATCGAATATATAAATAATATTGATTAAAAATGATGAAATTTTGAGAAATATTTTGTTAACATGTGAAGATATACTTCTACTCATATATTTGTTAGCTTAAATTGATTCTAATATATAAAGTCGATGTTTATAAGGCAGAGTGTTTATAATGAATTTGATGTAAAATATATTTTATATAAATATTTATACAAGTTTCATACTACATATTCATTTGATATTTAAATTTATGTTTTGATAAGCAATTGAAATAATAAATGAAGCTTTAATTACCTTTTAATTCCTATATTAAGGACCCAAAGTCAATTCAGGATTGAATTATCTTTCTAGCACTATTTACATTTTTTATTTTTTCGTGTAGCACCATTTTGTTTTTATTTCCATATTTAGCACTTTTTTGTTTTTATTTCCCTATCTAGCACCCTTTTATTTTTTATTTCCCTATCTAACACCATTTCAATTTTTTTTTTGATAATTTTAATTTTGAATGCATTAAAAAATAAATACTTTTAATGTTTAAAATAATTAGAAATATAATTATGAATAAAGAAATGAGTTTTTACAAAATAAAAATAAAAAGGTAATAAATTAAAAATGTTTAGTTTAAAATTATTTTTTTTAAAATGAAGAAAATAAAAAATTAAACTTGAATCTATAAACATAAATTAGTATTTATTTTTATTATTATTGATGATGTAATCATGTTAATTTTAAGTAAAAAATATAGGGCATAATTATAAAAAAATCAAAGTCAATTAGTATTAATTAATAGTGGACACACAAATAATATTGAAGTGTCACCCTAAATGCAAAATCCTAAAAAAAAAACGAATGCAAATGCTACACTTAATGTTTACAAACTAGTAGGTTGACCCGTGCAATGCACGTGACTTTTTCGAATTTTTTATATTTAAATATTAATATTAAAAATAATAGATTTATTTAGATATATATAAATTATTAATTTGATGAAATGAAATGAAATATATTGCAATAGTATAAATTTATATAATTTTAGTATATTAATGAATTTAATATAATATAACATAAATAATTAAAAATTCATGAATATATTTTGGCCATAATAAATACATTACAATATCAATACAATAAAATAATTTGAACAAATACATTATTATATAAACAATTATCTAAT
>Ga0123342_1003621_pt1 | contig 24621 bp, 23 predicted proteins | sample Turbeawhitnodule_FD_89960 | JGI IMG/M metagenome (GOLD analysis project Ga0123342, IMG submission 89960) | Root nodule microbial communities of legume samples collected from Mexico - Turtle bean Mexico white nodule | ecosystem: Host-associated > Plants > Roots > Nodule | place: Mexico: Nepantla... | reverse complement strand
CTGAAGCTCGGGAAATACGGCGCCTTCGTCGGCTGCTCGAACTATCCAGAATGCAACTATACCCGCCAGCTTTCATCCGAAGGCGGTTCGGAAGCCGAAGGCGTTGCGCTGAACGAGCCGAAGAATCTCGGTGCCGATCCGGTGACCGGCGAGGAATTGACGCTGCGTTCCGGGCGCTTCGGTCCCTATGTACAGCGTGGAGATGGCAAGGATGCCAAGCGCTCTTCCCTGCCGAAGGGCTGGAAACCAGAGGACATCGACTATGAAAAGGCGATGGCTCTGATTTCGTTGCCACGCGACATCGGCAAGCACCCGGAAACCGGCAAGATGATTTCTTCGGGCATCGGTCGTTATGGGCCGTTCCTGCTTCACGATGGCGGCTACGCCAACCTTGAAAGCGTCGAAGACGTATTCTCGATCGGTCTTAACCGCGCTGTGACCGTGATCGCCGAGAAAGCGAGCAAGGCGCCGGGTGGACGCGGGCGGACGGCAGCAGCAGCGCTGAAGGAACTCGGCGACCATCCCGATGGCGGCGCAATCACCGTTCGCGACGGCAAGTACGGCCCCTATGTGAACTGGGGCAAGGTCAATGCGACGCTGCCGAAGGGCACTGATCCGCAGGCTCTGACCGTCGAGGAAGCGCTGGCGCTGATCGCCGCCAAGGCGGGCAAGGCACCGGCCGCGAAGAGCAAGACAAAGCCGAAGGCGAAGGCCGCGGCCGCCGAAACCAAGACGACCAAGACCGCCGCCAAGCCGAAGACGGCGAAGGCGCCGGCAAAGACGAAAAAGAGCAAAGAGTGAGCAAAATCCCGCGGGAAAGAACGAAGGGCATGGGCAAGCGTCCGGGCAAGATCGGACGCGCCAGCCAGCAACCCGCAGCCGAACCGCTGAACATGGCTCACGGCACGCTGCCTTCCCGCGAAGTGATCCTGCGTTTCATCGCCGATCATCCGCAGAAGGCGTCGAAGCGCGAACTGGCGAAGGCCTTCGGGCTGAAAGGCGAAAGCCGCGTCGAGTTGAAGCACCTCCTGCGCGAACTGGAGCAGGAAGGCATGCTCCAGAAGGCGCGCAAGTCGCTGATCCGGCCGGGCGCCCTGCCGCCCGTCACCGTGCTCGACATCACGACGCGCGACAAGGACGGCGAACTGATCGGTCGTCCGGCCGAGTGGCCTGATGATCAGGGCGTTGCGCCCGCCGTCGCCATCCGCCAGTCGACGTCCCCGGCGGGACGCAACGGCAAGGGCAAGGCCCCTGTTGCCGGGATGGGCGATCGCATCCTGGCGAAGATCTTTCCGGCCGCCGACCGCGGCGGGCCAGCCTACACGGCGCGCATCATCAAGATCCTCGACAAGCGCCGCGGCGCGCTGCTTGGCGTCTTCAAGGATGCGCCGGGTGGAGCCGGCCGTCTGCTGCCGATTGAGCGGCGCGGCGAGGAAATGGTGATCGACCCTGAGTACAAGGGCGAGGCCAAGGACGGCTATCTTGTCGAAGTCGAAGTCGCTCGCCTCGGTCGCTTCGGCCTGCCACGCGCCAAGGTGCTGTCGATCATCGGTTCCGTTGCATCCGAGAAGGCGATCTCGATGATCGCCATCCATGCACATGGCATTCCCTACATATTCCCGCCGGCAGTTGTCGCCGAGGCGGATGATGCCAAGCCCGCGACAATGTCGCATCGCGAGGATTGGCGCGATGTCCCGCTCATCACCATCGATCCGGCCGACGCGAAGGACCATGACGACGCGGTCTATGCCGAGACAGATCCTTCGCCGGACAATCCGGACGGCGTCATCGTCACCGTCGCCATCGCCGACGTTTCCTATTACGTGCGGCCAAATTCGCCACTCGACCGCGAAGCTCTGAAACGCGGCAACTCGGTCTATTTCCCCGACCGGGTCGTGCCGATGCTGCCGGAACGGATTTCAAACGACCTCTGCTCGCTGAGAGAAGGTCTGGACCGCCCGGCGCTTGCCGTTCGCATGGTGTTTTCGAAGGACGGCCGCAAGATCGGCCATACCTTCCATCGCATCATGATGAGGAGCGCGGCAAAGCTCTCCTACCAGCAGGCACAGGCAGCGATCGACGGAAAAACCGACGACAAGACGGGACCGCTTCTGGAACCCATTCTGAAGCCGCTCTGGAATGCCTACAGGGTGATGACGCGCGGGCGCGAGCGACGCCAGCCGCTCGAACTCGACATGCCGGAGCGCAAGATCCTGCTGAAGCCGGATGGCACCGTGGATCGTGTCTTCGTGCCGCCACGCCTCGATGCCCACAAGCTCATCGAGGAAATGATGATCCAGGCCAACGTCTCGGCCGCCGAGACGCTGGAGAAGAAGCGGCAGGTCCTGATCTATCGCATCCATGACGGCCCGACACTCGCCAAGCAGGAAGTGCTGCGCGAGTTTCTGGCGACCCTTGGCATATCGCTCGCCAAGGGCGGCAACATGCGCGCCAACAATTTCAACATGATCCTTGCCAAGGCCGATGATACCCCGCATCAGACGATGGTCAACGAGATGGTGCTGCGCTCGCAGAGCCAGGCGATCTACAGCCCCGAGAATATCGGGCATTTCGGCCTGAACCTGATGAAATACGCGCACTTCACCTCGCCGATCCGCCGCTATGCGGACCTCATCGTGCATCGTGCGCTGGTCGGCTCGCTCGGCTTCGGCGAAGGCGGCATCACCCCCGATGAGGAAGGGGTGCTCGATGACATCGCCGCCGAGATCTCCACCTTCGAGCGGCGCGCCATGGCTGCCGAGCGCGAAACGGTGGACCGCCTGATCGCCCATCATCTTGCCGGTCGCGTCGGCGAGGAATTCGAAGGACGCGTATCAGGTGTGACGAAATCGGGACTATTTGTCACTCTCCCGGACTATGGAGCGGACGGCTTCGTTCCTATATCTACGCTCGGAACGGACTACTTCATCTATGATGAGGCACACCAGGCGCTGTCTGGCGAAAAGACCGGGCTTGGATATCGCCTCGGCGACGGTGTCACGGTCAAGCTTGCAGAAGCCATTCCGCTTGCCGGTGCGCTACGCTTCGAGATGATCAGCGAAGGGCGAAAAATGCCGACCGCTGTACGTTCGTTCCACAAGGCGGGCCGGCGCGACGCAAGCCGGGCGCGCAAGAAGGCCGGAACAAGGCCGCCAAGAGGGCGGCGATAGGCGTGTAGGGACGCCGCGAAAGGAAACGAACGATGACGACCACCGCGACCGATCAGGCAATCCGTTACGGAGGCAGTGAGGAGGTGGAGCGTCCGCTCGGCCGCTCTATCAAGCGCGGCATGCTGAACACATGCCCCGCATGCGGCAGCGGCAAACTCTTCAAAAGCTTCTTGAAGCCGGTGGACAATTGTGCTGCCTGCGGCGAGGCCATGCACCACCATCGCTCGGACGACCTGCCGCCCTATCTCGCCATCGTGGTCATCGGCCACCTCATTATCGGCGGCTACATGGCAACCGACCTTGTTTGGCCAATGCCCCTCTGGCTTACGTTCGCGATCTGGACGCCTATCACGCTGCTGGCGACGCTGCTGATCATCCAGCCGATCAAAGGCGGCGTCATCGGCCTGCAATGGGCATTGAAGATGCACGGCTTCGGTGGACAAACTGACGAGCACGACGCCTACGAGATACCGGGCCGCAAACGCTAGGCGCGTTCCTGCGCCTTCACCTTCACGACACAATTGACGTGTAGTGGCACGCCCAGCGGTGCTGCGGCTCCGCGAGGGAAATCTCATGCCTATCGGTAAGGTTCTTTGACTATATCCATTCAAGATCATCGAGGTTATTGCCGCCAGCGCGTTTCATCTTGTAAAGCACAGCCGTCACTCGGATTTGGCACTCCCGTGCCTTTCTATGGTGCTTCGCGGTGAGCGATTCTGTGCAGCAGGTCTCTAAGGATGCGTATATGTCTCAGCCGCGAAACGGCACAGCAGCAGGCGATGTCGAAGAAATTCATTGGCCTTCGCTGGTGGCAGCCGTCTCGTCCATCTCCGCTGTCGGCATAGCCATCGGCCTCGGGCTTCCGCTTCTCAGCATCATTCTCGAAAAGCGCGGCATTCCGTCGACGCTTATCGGATTGAACACGGCGATGGCCGGGGTTGCCGCGATGGCGGCTGCGCCCATCACCACGAAGCTGGCGCACAAATATGGTGTCGCCCCGACCATGATCTGGGCTGTCGTGATTTCAGCGATCAGCGCGCTCGCCTTCTACTATGCCCAGGATTTCTGGATGTGGTTTCCGCTGCGTTTCGCCTTTCACGGCGCGACAACGACGCTGTTCATCCTGTCGGAATTCTGGATCAACGCCGCCTCGCCGCCTTCCAAGCGCGGTTTCGTGCTCGGCATCTATGCCACTGTCCTGTCGCTGGGGTTTGCCGGCGGACCGCTGCTCTTTTCGATTCTCGGCAGCGATGGCATCCTGCCGTTTGCTATCGGCGCCGGCGCCGTTCTGCTGGCAGCCATTCCGATCTATATCGCGCGGTATGAGAGTCCGGTCCTCGAAGAGAAACCCGAGCTGCATTTCATGCGCTACGTCTTCCTGGTGCCGACAGCAACAGCTGCCGTCTTCATCTTCGGGGCCGTCGAAGCCGGTGGTCTGGCGCTCTTCCCTATCTATGCAGTGCGCGCCGCCTTTACCGAATCGCAGGCAGCCCTGCTGCTGACAGTAATGGGAATCGGCAATGTGATCTTCCAGATTCCCGTCGGCCTACTTTCGGACCGCATGAAGGACAAGCGTCCGCTGCTGGCCGCCATGGCCTTCATGGTCCTGATCGGCTCCCTGATGCTGCCGGTCCTCGTGCACAGCTGGATTCTGATGGCGGCGGTTCTCCTCTTCTGGGGCGGCTGCGTTGCGGGACTCTATACGGTGGGCCTCAGTCACCTGGGCTCGCGCCTGACCGGCTCCGACCTCGCGGCAGCCAACGCGGCCTTTGTGTTCTGCTATGCGGTTGGCACAGTGGCCGGACCGCAGGTCATCGGCGCGGCCATCGACGTTGCCGGCAACAACGGCTTTGCCTGGGCGATCGCCGGATTCTTCGGGCTTTATGCCCTGCTTTCCGCGGTCAGACTGCTTTTCCTCCGAAAGCGGGCTTGACTTTTCGGGCTGGATTCGTAGTTTCGCGCCAGAATTTGCCGTGGAGCCTATCCGGCCTGCCACGGCTTTCATTTTATTAAAGGCAGGACGACCATGGCCAAGGCTACCACAATCAAGATCAAGCTGCTGTCGACGGCCGACACCGGTTTCTTCTACGTCACGACGAAGAACAGCCGTACGATGACCGACAAGATGACGAAGACCAAGTACGACCCGATCGCTAAGAAGCACGTCGAGTTCAAGGAAACCAAGATCAAGTAATCGCTTGATCTGACGTCTTCAAAAAGGCGCGCGCCCACGGGCTGCGCGCTTTTTTGTTCGCCGGCTTTATTGTCTGGTTTCCGATGCCTGAAAACAGAAACGCCGTCCTCCCGAAAATGCGGAAAGGACGGCGTTTTCATGAAAGGGGGTCGACCGGCAAGCAACGCGGCACGAGGAACCGCTAAATGTTGCAAACCAGCCGACCGACCCCACGACCCAGGAGATGCGGCGGACCTGAGCATCATGGGGTATCTCAGACTCCTCACGGGGAGTGCTTATCTCTTATGGTTCGATAATTTGCTCGAAAATGAAAGAAAATCAACAAATTCTTAATGGTTAGATCTCCGAGGTTGATTCTATGGTTAAAAGTACGGCTTTGGGACAGTTTTCAGAGCTTCTGGTCGCCTCCAATAGCAAGAATAGCGCCAAATTGACAAAGAATGGCGAAACTATAGGTCAATAGTATTAGCTTGTGCCTTTACGCCTCGAAGCTTGGCTATCACAGCTACTTGCGAAATGCCGGCTAAATCTGATTGATCCTCACATTTATCACTGAGCCCGTACCGAATCTGCTTGGCGCGATATCGAGAGCCAACAAATGCTCAGGTCAAATGGCCGGCTTTGCATTCAAGTTACTTGGCTACTACGCGTCGGCAGGCATGAATCAGGTAGCTGTGGATGACCCAAAATGCTTCATGGAAGTGTTACTCAAGCCGCGGCGACGACCCGATTTCGGCCGCCCGTTTTTGCCTCGTAGAGCGCCAGATCGGCCTGCTTCATCAGCTGCCCAGGCGTAACGACCGACGAGATGCGCGATGAGATGCCGAAGGACGCAGTCACACTCAACTCCTGCCCCGATGACTTCAGCAGGAACGGTGTCGTCTCGACCACGGAACGCAATCGCTCCGCGACGGTTGCGGCCACCTCGGGCGAGGTATCGGGCATGACCACCACGAATTCCTCACCGCCGTAGCGGCAGGCAAGATCGGCGCCGCGGACGGTGGAGCGAATGCGGCTCGCAAACTCCCGAAGCACATCATCCCCGGCATCATGCCCATAGGTGTCGTTGACCTGTTTGATCCGATCGATATCGGTGATCAGCACCGATAGCGGGCGGCCCCGCGCCATCGAGCGATTGAACAGCGTGCTCAGGTGATTATCCAGGTAGCGGCGGTTGCTGAGCCCGGTCAGCGGATCCGTGACAGCAAGCTCGATCGTCTGTTTGACACTCGCGCGTAGGCGATCGTTGTAGTGCTTGCGGCGCATCTGAGTGAGGCTTCGCGCCACCAGTTCGTTGGGATCGACCGGCCGAACGATATAGTCGTTGACGCCGAGTTCCAGCGCCCGGATCACCATGTTGTCGTCGCCCTGCTCCGTGATGATCAGGAGCGGCAGAAAACGCGTGCGCTCCAGAGAGCGAAGCTGCGAACACAGACGCAGGGGATCGTAGTCGTCGAAATTGGCGTTGATGATGACGAGCTCAAAGGGATTTTCCGACGCCTCGAAAAGAGCCGCCTGCGGATCCGAGATCGCGCAAACGTCGGCGATAGGCTTCAGTGCCTTGATGATGCGTTCCTGCGAATTGGCGCGCCCGTCGACGAGCAGGACCTGGCCCGATTCGTCGCCCCGTCCCTCGCCCGAGCGTAGCAGTTCGTCGATTCCCATCGTATGGGCGGTTTCAGAGCGAATCCGTAATTCGTCGCTGAGCGTCTTCAGCCGCAAGAGGCTCTTCACCCGCGAGATCAGTTGAAGGTCATTGACCGGCTTGGTGAGAAAGTCATCGGCGCCGACCTTCAGGCCACGCACGCGGTCGGCCGACTGATCCAAAGCCGTCACCATGACGACGGGTATATGCGACGTCTTTGGGTTGGCTTTCAGGCGCTCGCACACTTCGAAGCCGTCCATTCCAGGCATCATGATATCGAGAAGGACAAGATCGACCTGGTTCCGTTCGCAGATTGCCAGGGCCTGATAGCCGTCGCCGGCGGTCAGTACGTCGAAATACTCGGCGACTAGCCGAGCCTCAAGCAACTTGACGTTGGCCGGAATATCATCAACCACCAGAATGCGCGCAGTCATAGGCTTCTTTCCGATGCGTCAGGCATCGCCCAGATAGGTCTTAATCGTCTCAATGAATTTAGGAACGGAAATGGGTTTGGAGACATAGGCCTCGCAGCCGCCCTGGCGGATGCGTTCCTCGTCTCCCTTCATGGCAAATGCTGTGACGGCGATAACGGGAATGACGTGCAGATCATCGTCTTCCTTCAGCCATTTCGTAACCTCGAGACCGGAAACCTCCGGCAGCTGAATGTCCATCAGAATCAGGTCCGGCCGGTACTTGCGCGCGAGATCGAGCGCCTCCATGCCATTTCGGGTCTGGATCGTCGTGTAGCCGGACGCCTCAATAAGGTCGCGAAAGAGCTTCATGTTGAGCTCGTTATCTTCTACAATCATCACCTGTTTGGGCATGACACGCGTCCTACGTCCGTTCTGGTACCGCTTCCCCGCAAGAAGAAGACTTCTGCGGCGGCATGGTTCCATAGAACCGATGGCGGCACACTATCGCTATTTGGTTGAAAAATAGGTAATTTACCCAGAGAAATGCAAAGTAACTTCAAGGCTTCGAAACAACTCGCGGCCGATCCACAGCTGACCGCAATCTCCGTTCTCACCTGGCTTGCCAACGAACCGGAACTGTTCAGTCGTTTCCTCGCATTGACCGGCGTCGAACCGGCGCAAGTCCGCCACGCGGTCAGCGATCCTGGGTTTATTTCAGGCATGATGGACTTCATCATGCAACACGAGCCGACAGCGATGGCCTTTTGCCAGGCGACCGGCACCGCGCCCGGCGCATTGAATGCGGCATGGCTGCACTTTTCGCCGCCGGGACTTGGCTCGGGAGAATATTGAGCATGGATACTGCTATCAACACCAGCCAGGTACGCCTCGGCGACCGGCCTTTGGTCGTCTGCGACATCGACGAAGTGGTTCTCGAGTTCCTCACTCCCTTTACGGCTTTTCTGCGCTCGCACAGTTACGACCTCCTGCCACGGTCGTTCCGCCTCTACGGCAATATCGTCTCTTTGCTCGATGGCAGCGAGTTGGATAAAGCGGCCATCGATTCGTTTGAGGAAGTATTCTTCGCGAACCAGCACCTCTGGCAGAGGCCGGCGGAAAAGGCCGTCGAAACGCTGCAGGCGCTCTCGGCCGACGCCGACATCGTCTTCTTGACCGCAATGCCACCTCGGCACCACGGTATCCGACGAGAATTTCTCAACCAGCTCGACCTCTCTTTCGACCTGATCGCCACGGAGCAGCCCAAGGGCCCCGTTGTCGCAAGGCTTCATGATCGGCGAAGCCTGCCTGTCGCCTTCATCGATGATATGCAGCGCAATCTCCTTTCCGTTGCCGATCATCTGCCTGAGTGCCTGCTCCTGACCATGATGGCCAACGCGGATTTCAAGCCGTTCGCACCACCGCCGGTTGGAAACATCGTGGTGGCCACTGGCTGGGACCATGCCGCAGAGCTGCTAAGGGCACATTTCGCGGCCGATGCCCTCACGAGCGCAAATCCAGCCGCATGAGCGGCCGGCCATCCTTTCGCTTTGCCACGGTTTCAAATCCGGCCGCATCGAAGATCGCGGTCGACCCCGTACAAAGCGTCACCGACTTCGATTGCTTGACGTGGTCGATCGGACAGCCTTCAAGGTAGCGAGCACCGTGACGCCGCGCATGATCGATTGCACCGGCAAGGAGACGATGGCTGAGCCCCTGCCCCCGCAAATGCGCGAGCAGGAAAAAGCAGCTTACCGCCCAGAATGACGGATCGTGAGCATCGCCTTCCTCCACCGGTCGGGACACCGTTCGCGGCGAATTAAATTGCGGCACGTCGTGCCGGGATCCGACTTGGACCCAAGCGACCGGCTCGTCATCAACATAGGCCAGGATGCCTGGCGGCGGACCGACGGCTATTCGGCCCTGCATGTGCGATTTTCGTTCTCCCGGCCCCATCTTCGCTCGCACGGCATGAGGCAAGCGGAGGGCAACGCACCAGCAGTCATAGAAGGCTCCGCGAGGACCGAAGAGCTGTTCGAAGTCACCCCACCGGTTCGCGGTCACCGGCTTGAAACGGAGATCGATATCCAATGCAAACCTCCTCGCCTCTCTTGAGACTCAAAAGTTTAGAGGCTAATGTTGCAATGTTCAATCTTTGTTCTCGTCATGACACTTGCGTACGCCAAGACACCCGGCTTCTGTCGCGACTGCCTTGCCGAGCAGAAGGCCGAAACGCGCCGCTGCGCGGCGTGCGGAAGCCCTCGTCTCGTGCGGCACAAGGAACTGTACGAGCTGACGCTGGCGCACATCGATTGCGACGCCTTCTACGCAGCGATCGAGAAGCGCGACAATCCTGAGCTCGCCGACAAGCCTGTCATCATAGGCGGCGGAAAGCGCGGGGTAGTCTCGACCGCCTGCTACATCGCGCGCATCCATGGCGTTCGTTCGGCGATGCCGATGTTCAAGGCCTTGGAGGCCTGCCCGCAGGCGGTGGTCATTCGGCCCGACATGGAAAAATATGTCAAGGTCGGACGCGAGGTCCGCACCTTGATGCAGGAACTGACGCCGCTGGTTCAGCCGCTTTCGATCGACGAGGCGTTTCTGGAACTCGGCGGCACCGAGCGGTTGCATCACGATCCGCCGGCGCGCACGCTTGCCAAGTTCGTCCAGCGCATCGAGAAGGAGATCGGCATAACCATCTCCGTCGGCCTTTCCTACTGCAAGTTTCTCGCCAAGGTCGCGTCCGACTTGCAAAAGCCCAGAGGTTTCTCGGTCATCGGCCGGGAAGAGGCCGTCTCCTTCCTTGCCCCGCGGCCGGTGACGACGATCTGGGGCGTGGGCAAGGCATTTGCGGCTACGCTCGAGGCTGACGGCATCCGGACCATCGGCCAGTTGCAGGGGATGGAGGAAAACGACCTCATGCGTCGATATGGCAGCATGGGGCAGCGGCTGGCGCGCCTTTCGCGTGGCGTCGACGACCGCGAAGTCCATCTGAACGATGCGGCAAAAAGCGTTTCCTCCGAAACGACCTTCTTTGATGATATTTCCCGCTACGATGAACTCGTTCCGATCCTCCGCAGTCTTTCGGAGAAGGTCTCCTGGCGGCTGAAGAAGCACGACATTGCCGGCCAGACGGTGGTTCTGAAAATGAAGACGGCGGACTTCAAGTTGCGCACCCGCAATCGCAAACTCGAAGACCCGACCCAGCTTGCCGACCGGATCTTCCGCACCGGGCTGGACCTTCTCGAGAAGGAAACGGACGGTACGAAGTTTCGCCTGATCGGGATCGGCGTGACCGATCTTTGCGACCCCGCGCGCGCCGATCCACCCGACCTTATCGATGTGCAATCCGGCCGCAGGGCAGCAGCGGAAGCGGCAATGGACAAGCTGCGCGACAAGTTCGGCAAAGGGACCGTCCAGACCGGATATACGTTTGGCGGCAAGCGCGAACACTAGTATGTGAGCCTGCCTCAAGGTCCGTTATTTCAAGTTTTCCTTAAGCTTCGCCGATTAGGCTGGCGTTTCAAGTATTGCGTATCGGTTGAGTCATATGTTGTCGCGTCTCGTTTTTGTCCTCGGCTTGCTGTCGGCCACCGCACTCGTGCACCCCGCGCTCGCGGCGGATGCACGCACGCTGCAGATCTTCGTATCGAAGGATGCGCAGTCGCTCACACTCTATGACGGCGCCGAGGTCGTGGCGACCTCGAAAGTCTCGACCGGAAAGCCGGGCCGTGCAACGCCGAGCGGCATCTTTTCCGTCATCGAGAAGCGGCGATATCACGAGTCCAACCTCTATTCGGCGGCTCCGATGCCCTTCATGCAGCGGCTGACCTGGTCCGGTATCGCGCTTCACGAGTCCAATTCCGTGCCGCGCTACCCGGCATCACACGGCTGCGTCCGCATGCCGGCAGCCTTCGCCACGCAGCTCTACAAAATGACTGAGATGGGCGTTCCGGTTGTCATTACCGACGCAGAAGTGACACCGGAACCGATCGATCATCCGACGCTCTTCCGGCCGGATATGCCGGAGCCCGCAGCGTTACTTTCGGACGCAGCTTTGCGGCCGGCGATCGGCCAGGCTCCCGTTCAGGTCGCGCTGAACGACGTCGCGCTACCGGCTGCCCAAACCTCGGCGGCAAGAGCGCCCGCGAACGACACGCCGATCCGCATTCTCATCACGCGCCGCAGCCTGCGCGAGGAGGTCATCGACCTTCAGACCTACCTCAATGAGCTCGGATTTGCCGCAGGTGAACCCGACGGCTTGCTCGGCTCGGCAACGCTGCAGGCGATCAGCGATTTCAAATTGAAATATCCGGTTGAGCCCACGGCAGACAAGTCACCAATGAGTGACGCACTCACCAAGGCGGTTTATGCCGCGGCCGGGAAGGGAACGCCGCCGAACGGCGTCATCATGATCCGCCAAGGTTTCCAGCCTGTTCTTGAAGCGCCGATCTCGATCGAGAACCCTCGCCTTGCCCTCGGCACGCATTTCTTGATGGCACGCAGTATCGATTTCGAAACCGGCTCGGCAGACTGGATGGGTGCGACGCTTCCAAATACACTCTCGCGCGCAACCATGACGCGGCTTGGAGTCAGCAGCCTCGAGAGCTCGATCATATCAGGCACTCCGATCACCAATGCTCTGAGCCGTATCGATATTCCCGATGAGACGCGGCGAAAAATCGACGCCATGCTGACCTCCGGCTCGACACTGACGATTTCCGACACCGGCCTCGGACCCGAGACCGGCAACGGAACCGACTTCATTACCCTAACAAGGGGCTGACGTCAGACCAACTCGACGTCAACGACGCCAGGTGCCGCGCGAAGGGCCGCGGCAATCTCGGGCGTGATGCGATATTTTTGCGGAAGCTCGACCTCCACCTCGCGTTTGCCCTCCTCCTTAATCACGATGAAGGAGACGAGGCCATCACCCTTGGCATTGAGGTGCGCCGCGACCGCGCGAAGCGGCCCGGAATCGCGCACGTAGACGCGCAGAGCCTTCTGCATCTGCAGAGACTTCTCCTCAAGCGACTGTATGGTCTGCAGCCGAAGGCCGTCACCTTCCGGCCGCTCCTCCCCGGTCGCGGTGATCACGAAGGACTTTCCGGATTCCAGCACATCGCGGTACTGGTTCAGCATCTCGGAAAACAGCACGGCTTCGAACTGACCGGATGAATCCGAAAACACGATGATGCCCATCTTGTTGCCGGTCCTCGTCTTGCGCTCCTGCTTGGAAATGACGGTGCCCGCAAGGCGCGCGTTGCTTGCTCCCTGCTTCACTGCCGCCGAAAACTCGGCGAAGGTCTGCACGCGCATCTTCTGCAGAATGTTTTGGTAGCTATCGAGCGGATGCGCGGTCAGGTAGAAGCCAAGGACCTGGAACTCCTTAAGCAGCTTCTCGGAGGCCAGCGACGGCGAAAACGGCGGCAGCGAGATTTTCTCCGGGCCTGACGAAAGAGCGCTGCCGAAGATATCCGACTGGCCGCTCAGCTTGTTTTCCTGCGCACGCTGGGCATAGCCCATGATCCGGTCGAGACCGCCTGCCAGTTGCGCGCGATCGAGCCCAAAGCAATCGAAAGCACCGGCGAAGATCAGGCTTTCCAGCACGCGGCGGTTTACCTGTCGCGGATCGATGCGCAGGCAGAAATCTTCAAGACTCGCGAATGGAGTGTCGCCGCGAACCTCAACGATATGATCGACAGCCGATTCGCCGACACCCTTCAGCGCCGCCAGCGCGTAATAGATCCTGTTGTCGCCGGTTTCGAAGTGGCGGAACGAAGTCTGCACCGAGGGTGGGATCACCTCGATGTCGAGGCGCTTGGCGTCCTGGCGGAAGTCGTTGACCTTTTCGGTGTTCGACATATCAAGCGTCATCGACGCGGCGAGGAACTCGACCGGATAGTGCGCCTTCATGTAGGCGGTCTGATAAGAGACGATCGCGTAGGCGGCGGCGTGCGACTTGTTGAAGCCGTAGTTCGCGAACTTCGCCAGAAGCTCGAAGATGTTGTCGGCCTGCGGCTTCGACACTCCGTTCTTCACGGCACCATCGACGAAGCGCTCGCGCTGTTGGTCCATCTCGGCCTTGATCTTCTTACCCATGGCGCGGCGCAGAAGGTCGGCCTCGCCAAGCGAGTAGCCGGCAAGGACCTGGGCGATCTGCATCACCTGCTCCTGGTAGACGATAACCCCCTGCGTTTCCTTCAGCAGATGGTCGATCGTCGGATGGATCGATTCTATTTCTTCCTCGCCGTGCTTGCGGGCGTTGTAGGTCGGGATGTTCTCCATCGGACCGGGGCGATAAAGCGCCACGAGCGCGATGATGTCCTCGATGCAGTCTGGTCTCATGCCGATCAGCGCCTTGCGCATGCCCGCACTTTCAACCTGGAACACGCCGACCGTTTCGCCGCGCGAGAGCATTTCGTAGGTCTTCTTGTCGTCGAGCGGGATCGAAGCGAGATCCACCTTGATGCCGCGTTTAGCGACAAAATCGACGGCGACCTTCAGCACCGTCAGCGTCTTCAGGCCGAGGAAGTCGAACTTGACGAGGCCGGCTTGCTCGACCCACTTCATGTTGAACTGGGTGACCGGCATGTCGGAACGCGGATCGCGATACATCGGCACCAGCTTCGACAGCGGGCGGTCGCCGATGACGATACCGGCGGCGTGCGTCGAGGCGTGGCGGTAAAGGCCCTCGATTTTCTGGGCGATATCGAGCAGGCGCGCGACGACCGGCTCCTTGCCGGCCTCCTCCTGCAGCTTCGGCTCTTCCTCAATCGCCTTCGACAGTGGCGTCGGATTGGCTGGGTTGTTGGGAACCAGCTTGCAGATCTTGTCGACTTGACCGTAGGGCATTTCCAGCACACGGCCGACGTCGCGCAGCGCCGCGCGTGCCTGCAGCGAACCGAAGGTGATGATCTGCGCCACCTGCTCGCGGCCGTATTTGCGCTGCACGTAGCGGATCACCTCTTCGCGGCGATCCTGGCAGAAGTCGATATCGAAGTCGGGCATCGAAACGCGTTCCGGATTGAGGAAGCGTTCGAAGAGCAGCGAGAAACGCAGCGGATCGACGTCGGTAATCGTCAGCGCGTAGGCAACCAGAGAGCCCGCACCCGAGCCACGACCCGGGCCGACGGGAATGTCATGCTGCTTTGCCCATTTGATGAAGTCCGAAACGATGAGGAAGTAGCCCGGAAACTTCATGCGTTCGATAACGCTGAGCTCGAATTCCAGGCGCTCGCGGTAGTCCTTCTCCTCGTAGCCGGGCGACATGCCGAGCGTGGCGAGGCGATTGTCCAGCCCCTCCTCTGCCTGTCGGCGCAGTTCGATCGCCTCTTCGCGTTCTGCTTCCTCGGGATCGGCCGTGGCGCCCGTGAAGCGCGGCAGGATCGGCTTGCGCGTCTTGAGTATGAACGAACAGCGGCGCGCGATCTCGACGGTGTTTTCCAACGCTTCCGGCAGATCCGCAAACAGCTTCGCCATCTCGGCGCGGCTCTTTAGGTAGTGATCGGGCGTCAGGCGGAACCGCGTATCGTCCGAAACGATGGCGTTGTGGGCCACCGCCATCAGCGCGTCGTGGGCATCGTAGTCGTCGCGCGTCGGGAAGAATGCTTCGTTGGTGGCGACCAGCGGCAAATCATGCTCATAGGCAAGACCGATCACCTTCTGCTCATGGCGTTTGTCATAGGTGCCATGACGTTGCAGTTCGACATACAGTCGGTCGCCGAAATGTCGCTTCAGCAGCACAAGGCGTGCTTCCGCCTGGGCTGTGTGGCCGTCCTTCAGCGCCATATCGATCGGCCCCGTCAAGGCACCGGTCAGAGCAATTAGGCCGTCGGTTCCGATCTCATCGAGCCAAGAGGCACGAATGTGAATCGACTGACCGCCCTCGCCGCCGAGATAGGCGCGACTGACGAGATCCACCAGCCGCTCGTAGCCGGCATCGGTCGCAGCCAACAGTACCAAAGACGGGAGCTTGACGAGCGCCTGCTGGCCGCCACGCCGTTCCGTCTCCAGGCCGTCTTCCATGTCGATCGAGACCTGGCAGCCAATGATCGGCTGCAGACCTTCATCCATCGCTTTCTGAGAAAACTCGAGGGCGACGAATAGGTTGTTGGTGTCGGTGATCGCGATCGCCGGTTGGCTATCGCCCGACGCCTTGTAGAGGATCTTCTTTAGCGGCAGCGCGCCTTCAAGCAGCGAATAGGCCGAGTGGACCCGAAGGTGAACGAAGCCGGGCGTACCGCCGATGAAACCGCTTATCGCGTCTTTCTCCGCACCCGCCATGACATGCCTTCCGATCACCTGAATCAATCAGAGCTATTCTCAGCATTGAGGGGTCGATGTCCAGAGAAGGGAAGCGTTCAGACCGCATGGCAGCCATGCGGTCCCCGGAATTCTTACATTGCCATGCAGATCAGCGAGAAGCTGGCAACGAACATTGCGATGGAGGTGAATGCTGCGATATCACGGATCATGTCAGTCATTTGGCTCTCCTGTTCTCTTATGTTTTTAATTTGTTCTTCTATTGTTCTCTTGTCAACAGGATTCTCTTCCGCTCTGCTGGCGGCATGGCGACGGGAGAAAAGCATGTTTAAGTTTGTATTAATTGCTGGATTGGCTTTATCGGCGGCGTTTACTGCCAATGCCGAGCAGATTGATGCCGCGCGCATCGTCGATGCTGCGACCGGTGATTGGGATGGCGACGGGGGAATGGATCTTGCACTGTTAGTCGCGCCAGCAGACAGCGCCAGCGACGATCAGATCGGCATATACATCTATCTCCGCGACAGCGACCACGAGCTCTTGCGACTTTCGCTGAGTGCGCCAAACAAGATTTGGGGCAGCACCAGTGCTGAGGGCGTCTTCGGACAGGAACCGTCGTTGAAAGCCGTCGGCAAATCCTCGATCGCCATACACTCACAAAACAGCGCCATCGGCCGTGATCGCTGGGACCAGACGCTGACGGTCGCCTATCGCAACAAACAGTTTGTCGTCGCCGGCTACACCTACAATCACTACGACACGCTCGACCCCAATGCCGGCGGTTCCTGCGACTACAACGCCTTGACCGGCAAGCTGCAGAAGAACGGCCAGGACGTCAAAGCCGAGCCGCGCACCATACCGATCGCCCAGTGGAATGACGACACAGGACAAGCAATCTGCGGGCAGTAGGCTTTGTTCCTATTTTGTTCTTTACAATTGGCACCGTTATTGAGAGGCTGCCGAGGGAGGGCAAAGATATGGATATCGCCGAATTGAACCGCTTTATCGTCGAGGCCAAGGCCAATACCTATGTCGGTGGTGGAATTCCTTCGCCTGCCTGCCGGACGGGATCGCATGACATCGGCTATCAGCGCGGCCCGTGGCGCTATCTCGACAGCTACTTCGGCGGAACGGATTTCGCGGGGCAGGAAGTGGTGTGGCTGGACAGCGAACCGATCTGGGCGATGAACTATTTCGGCCGCATCGTTGAGCATTCGCTGATCGACGGAGAACGAGCGGGGACCGTCATCAAGGCTGCGCTGTCGAAAATGTATGCCGAATACCGACGCTTTCTCGGCGGTATGGAATTCGAGCATGCCTTCGGTTTCTATGCCGATCAAAGCACCGGCGACTGCAGCCATTTTAGCGGCCGCGAAGTAATCGTCGTGAACGAGCGCCGGGCTTACGAACTCGATTATCAGGGTGGGCTCATCCACCCCTAGCTAAGCTAGAAATCCACCACCTTGCCGTCGACGATCGTCACGCGACGATCCATACGGCCGGCGAGTTCGTGGTTGTGGGTCGCAATCAGCGCTGCCAAGCCCGATTGGCGCACCAGCGCTTCCAAGGCATCGAAAACATAGCTCGCGGTTTCCGGATCAAGATTTCCCGTCGGTTCGTCCGCCAGCAGCAGACTCGGCGCATTGGCGACGGCGCGGGCAATCGCGACGCGCTGCTGCTCGCCACCGGAGAGCTCCCCCGGGCGATGGGTACCGCGATGGCCGATCCGCATGTAGTCGAGCAGCTGGCCGGCCCGCTCCTTCGCTTCCTTGCGCGGCAGGCCAGCGATCATCTGCGGCATCATGATGTTCTCGATCGCGGAGAATTCCGGCAGTAGATGATGGAACTGGTAGACGAAGCCGATTTCGTTGCGGCGGATCATGGTGCGCTTGTCGTCCGACAAGCCGTCGCAGGCATGGCCATTAATCGTCACCTCGCCGCCATCGGGATGCTCAAGCAGGCCGGCAACATGCAGCAGTGTCGATTTTCCCGTGCCTGACGGTGCGACGAGGGCGACGATTTCGCCGCTGTTCAACGTAAAGTCCGCACCTTTGAGGATCGAGAGCAGCGTCTCGCCCTGGCCGTAGTGGCGCTCGACACCGGAAAGCTTGAGAACGGTATTCCGTTTCATGAACAGGGCATTCCTTATTCGTAGCGCAGGGCCTGCACGGGATCGAGCTTGGAGGCTCGCCATGCCGGGAAGATGGTGGCGAGGAAGGACAGTGTCAGCGCCATAATCACTACGGAGAGCGTCTCTCTGAGGCTCATTTCTGCCGGCAGTTGGCTGAGGAAGTAGAGCTGCGGATCAAACAGCACCGTGCCGGATACCCAGGAGAAGAACTCGCGGATTTTCTCGATATTGATACAGACAATGACGCCGAGCAGAACGCCGGCCAACGTGCCGACGACACCGATTGCCGCGCCCGTCATGAAGAAGATGCGCATGATCGCGCCGGAGCTGGCGCCCATTGTGCGCAGGATGGCGATATCGCTGCCCTTGTCCTTCACCAGCATGATGAGGCCGGAAATGATATTCAGCGCAGCAACGAGAACGATGAGCGTCAGGATCATGAACATGACATTGCGCTCGACCTGCAAGGCCGAAAAGAAGGTCTGGTTGCGTTGGCGCCAGTCGGTGATCGCAATCTGGCGGCCGGCCGCGGCTTCCACCTTCGGCCGCATATTGTCGATGTCGTCGGGATTGTCGACGAAGAGTTCAATGGATTGAACCAGCCCCTCGGCATTGAAATAGAGCTGTGCTTCCTCGAGCGGCATGTAGATGATCGTGGCGTCGTATTCCGACATGCCGATCTCGAAAATGCCCGAGACCTTATAGGATTTGACCCGCGGGTTGACGCCCATCGGCGTGATGTCACCCTCCGGTGATATCAACGTGATGTTGTCGCCAGCCTGGAGGCCGAGCTGCTCGGCCATACGCGAGCCTATCAGTACGCCTTGTCCTGCGGCGAAACCAACAAGGTCGCCGGACTTGATGTTGCCGGAGACAGTCTTCACCTTGTCCAGGTCTTCAGGCCGGATACCACGGACCAGCGCGCCCGTCCCTGCTCCGCCCTGCCCCGACGCCAGTGTCTGCCCCTCCACCAGCGGGAGCGCCAACTTTATACCCGGCACGGCAGCAAGCCTGTCGGTCAACAACGGATAGTCGTTGAACGGCGTATCGACGGGCTGAACGATCATGTGCCCGTTGATACCGAGAATGCGGGAGATCAGCTCCGTGCGAAATCCGTTCATCACAGCCATGACGATGATGAGCGTGGCGACACCGAGCATGATGCCGATGAAAGAAAAGCCGGCGATCACCGAAATGAACGCCTCCTTGCGGCGGGCACGCAGATAGCGCCACGCCACAAGCCGTTCGAAGGCGGAAAATGGCCGGCTGGCCGGCGCCGAGCCGGATTTCGAACCCTGCTGCTGGCTCACCGCTGCATCTGCCATTCTGCCTCCCGCCTGCTCAGCCCAAGAGCTTGTTGATCGCCGCGTCGATGGTCATCGTTTCACGGGCGCCCGTCTTGCGGTCCTTCACTTCTACTTCGCCGCTCGCAACCGCCCGCGGGCCGGCGATGATCTGCAGCGGAACCCCGATCAGGTCGGCGGTCGCAAATTTCGTCCCGGCGCGATCGTCTGTATCGTCATAGAGGACATCCTTGCCGGCGTTCGACAGCACCGCATAGATCTTCTCGCAGGCCGCATCGCACGCCGCATCACCGGCCTTCATGTTGATCACGACCGCATCGAACGGCGCCACGGACGCCGGCCAGATGATTCCGTTCTCATCATGCGATGCTTCGATGATGGCGGGAACAAGGCGCGTCGGTCCAATCCCGTAGGAACCCATGTGGACAGTATGTTCCTTGCCATCCGGACCCTGCACCTTCGCGCCCATCGGCTCCGAATACTTGGTGCCGAAGTAGAAGATGTGGCCCACTTCGATGCCGCGGGCGGAGAGGCGGTCGCCTTCGGGAACCGCGTTGAACGCAGCTTCGTCATGCATCTCCGATGTAGCTGCATAAAGCGATGTCCACTTGTCGAAGACAGCCTTCAGGCCCTCGACGCTCTCGAAGTCGGTATCTTCGGCCGGGATATCAAAGTTCACGAAGTCCTTGTGGCAGAACACTTCAGACTCGCCGGTGTCGGCCAGGATGATGAACTCATGGCTGAGATTGCCGCCAATCGGGCCGGTATCGGCGCGCATCGGAATAGCGCGTAAGCCGAGGCGGTCGAAGGTGCGCAGATAGGCGGTGAACATCTTGTTGTAGGAGTGCTCTGCATCTTCGCGCGTCAGATCAAAGGAATAAGCGTCCTTCATCATGAACTCGCGCGAGCGCATGGTGCCGAAGCGCGGACGGATCTCGTCGCGGAACTTCAACTGGATGTGATACAGGTTGAGCGGCAGGCTCTTGTAGGACTTCACGTAGGACCGGAAGATATCCGTGACCATTTCCTCGTTCGTCGGGCCATACAGCATCGGCCGATCCTGGCGATCCTTGATGCGCAGCATTTCCTTGCCGTAGGCGTCGTAGCGCCCACTTTCCTGCCATAGCTCAGCAGACTGCAGCGTCGGCATCGACAGCTCGATCGCGCCGGCGCGGTTCTGCTCCTCGCGGATGATGCTGTTGACCTTGTCCAGGACGCGCTTGCCGAGCGGCAACCAGGAATAGATGCCCTGCGACTGCTGCCGGATCATGCCCGTGCGCAGCATCAGCCGGTGAGAGACGATCTCCGCCTCCTTGGGATTTTCCTTGAGGATGGGCATGAAATAGCGAGACAGGCGCATGGCGAATTCCAGAGCTGTTGAGACACCGCAGGTCGCGGAATCGAAGGCGATCACAAATATTGGCAGCGTTCATAACTGCTTCGCGAAAGGAAAGAAACCCGCGACGGGCTCAAGCGGCCTTCCGTTAAAGCATGTTCGCACGTGCGAAGCAGACAAAGTAAGAAAAAGGCGGAATTATAATGGTTTGTACGAAATTCTTATCAACAGAAAAAATTTGCTGGAGTGTAGCAAAAATGCAAAAAAACCTAATGACAAAGCCCAATCTTTGAGCTAGTTTTAGCCCACAAAACAGGCAGGGAGCTCAAATCCCTGACGATTTCGCGGTCAAGTCTTGGGAGGATCAGATCTTAGGCGCGCTTGTCGCAGCCCCGGCAACGGATAAGGATCACGCGATACTTAAAACAAGGCTTTCAGCCTTGTTTTTTTTTGGCTTTTCGCTGCTCCAATAAAATTCTGGAATAGCTCGCCTGCCGTTACGCAATGTCCGTATCACGTTACGGCACCTCCATGCCGCAACTTCATGACACGTGTATGACAACCGCAATCTGCATCCGCCCAAAAACTGGGCAAACGCCCTTAGACGTTCGAAAATGATGGGCCGATCTGCGGCAGGGCGTCGAAGCCCCATCCGAAGTAATTCGAAGCAATATACCAAAGCGCATAGATGATGGCAGAAATGAGCGTTGTCATCGAGAAGACAAAGACGGGCCGGAACCGGGTCGGCGCGCTCGGGACGGTGCCGAGAACGACGTCGTTATCCTCTGCCTGCGTGCGCAGGCCGATCGGGAGCACGGCAAAGAGGGTGATCCACCACACGATAAAGTAGACGGCGAAGCCCTGTAGAAATATCTGCAGCATCGAATTGTCCCGCTAGGCTCTCTGCGGTTATCGCAGTTGCCGTGCTTATAGGCCGAAATACCCGTCAATTCAAAGCCGGTTCAGACCCCTTCCCAACTTTTGCGGGATTTCGGTCACTCTGCCGCAGGCTTGCTCAGACCTGCTCGAGCTCGATCAGGGTGCCGAAGAAATCCTTCGGATGCAGGAAGAGCACCGGCCTGCCATGCGCGCCGATCTTCGGCTCGCCGCTGCCGAGCACTCTTGCCCCGCGTTTTATCAGCTGGTCGCGGGCGGCGAGGATATCGCCGACCTCGTAGCAGATATGGTGCATTCCGCCGGAGGGGCTCTTGTCCAGGAAAGCCGCGATTGGCGATTCCGTTCCCAACGGCTGCAGGAGTTCAATCTTGGTATTCGGCAACTCGACGAAGACGACGGTGACGCCGTGTTCCGGTAGAGCCTGCGGGGCCGAGACTGTTGCGCCGAGTGTGTCCCGATATGCAGCCGTTGCGGCCGCAAGGTCGGGAACAGCGATAGCAACGTGGTTGACCCGGCCGAGCATTCGTCAGACCTTCGTAACAAAAACTGTGACCACGGGTTTCTTCCCCCAGGTCTGGTTTGCCGCTGCGCGGATAGCACGGCGAACCGACTCCTGCAGCAGGTCGAGATCCTTGCGGCGAGCCCGCGGAATGCTTTCGATGGCACCAACTGCAGCATCATAGAGCGTGTCTTCCATCTCGTCGCCCTCGTCGTCATAGACAGGTAGGCCGATTGCAACTAGGTCCGGATCGCCGACGATATCGTAGCGGCTGTCGATCACGACGTTGACGGCGACGTGGCCGACATAGGAGAGCTTCTTGCGCTCGCCGATGCCCATTTCGTCAAAATCACCGATCAGCGCGCCGTCCTTGTAGATGCGGCCATGCGGCGCCTCGTCGATCACCTCGACTTCTCCCGGCGCCAGACGAAGAATGTCGCCGTTGCGCACGCGCGGCACGATCGAGATGCACGACTGCTCCGCGAGTTCCTTGTGTGCCGTCAGGTGCGTCGCCTCGCCGTGCACCGGCACGACGATCTTCGGCCTCGTCAGCTCGTACATCTTCTGCAGCTCGTTGCGGCGCGGATGTCCGGAAACGTGGACAAGAGCCTCGTTGTCGGTGATCACGTGGACACCCTGCTCGATGAGGCCGTTCTTGATATCCTGAATCGCCTTCTCGTTGCCGGGAATAGCGCGCGAGGAGAATACGACGATATCGCCGGAGGCAAGCGCCACGTTGCGCATCTCGTCGCGCGAGAGTTTGGCAAGGGCCGCGCGTGGCTCACCCTGGCTTCCCGTAAGAATGACGACCACTTTGTCGCGTGGAATATAGCCGTACTCGTCTTCTGAAATGAACGGCTTGATGCCTTCCATCAGGCCGATATCGCGGGAAACGTCGACCACGCGCTTGAGCGAACTGCCGAGCAGAAGGACTTCGCGGCCTTCAGCCTCCGCCGCCTCGGCTACTGTGCGGATACGGCCGACATTCGATGAGAACGTCGTCACCGCGACGCGACCCTCGGCGTTCTCGATGATCTTGCGCAGGCTCTCCGAGACGTCCTTTTCCGAGGGCGAGACACCGTCGCGGAGGGCGTTGGTGGAATCGCACATCAGCGCCAAGACGCCTTCGTCGCCGAGCTGGCGGAAACGCGTCTCGTCCGTCAGCGGACCGAGAGACGGCTCATGGTCGATCTTCCAGTCACCGGTATGGATTACATTGCCGAGTGGTGTGCGGATCACCAGCGACATCGGCTCGGGAATGGAATGGTTGACCGCGACGCCCTCGACACTGAAGGGGCCGGCATTGACGGTATCGCCCGCCGTAAACAGTGTCACCGGAATCTCACCGATGGCCGACTTCTCGAAGTTTCGCTTCGCCTCGAGCAGCCCGGCGGTAAAGGCCGAGGCATAGACCGGGACATTGAGGCCCGGCCATAGATCGGCGAGCGCGCCGTAATGGTCCTCATGCGCGTGGGTGATGAAGATCGCCTTCAGGCTCTTCCGCTCGCTTGCCAGATAGCGAACGTCGGGCAGCACAAGATCGACGCCCGGCAGGTCAGGTCCGGGGAAGGTGACGCCGCAGTCGACCATGATCCACTGGCGATGGTCCGGCGGGCCGTAGCCATAAAGGGCGAGATTCATTCCGATCTCGCCAACGCCGCCCAACGGCAGAAATACCAGTTCGTCCTGCTTCGCCATATTATTCTTTTTTCCAATCAACCAAAGAAGACATCGCCGGCAGCAATCGTCATCATCCTGCCTGCGCCAGTATCGAGCATCAACAGGCCATTATCATCAATTCCGGCGAAGTGGCCGGAAATCGACCGGTCCGGCAGGTTCACAGTTATCTTTTCGCCGATACCGCAGGCGACTTGGCGCCAGCGTTCGGTGATTTCGCGCACTCCGCGGCCACGATCCCATGCCGCGAGGACTTCGGCCATCGACGCGAAGAGATGCGCGAAAACCTCTTCAGGGGAAGCAGAGCTCCCCTGCTCGCGTAGGCAAGTCACAGGGTAAAGCGGGTTGTCGGGCATGAAAGCGACATTGATGCCGATGCCGATGACGAGCGCGTGGCGCCCGTCAGGCAGGGCTTCGGCCTCGACGAGAATGCCGCAGGTCTTCTTTCGCCCGATCAGGATATCGTTCGGCCATTTCACTTCCAGCCGTTCGGCCGTGTGCGGCAACACCTGGCGCACGGCCTGATGCACCGCGACGGCAATCGCCAGCGGCAGCGAGCCCAGACGCTCCATGGGCGCCGGATCGATAAGGAGAAGCGAGGCATAGAGATTGCCCCGCTCGGAAACCCAGGGGCGACCTCGGCGGCCACGGCCGCCGGTCTGCTTTTCCGCCGTGATCCAAAGGAGACCGTGGTCCCCTGCCCGCGCACGGGCAAGGCATTCGCTGTTGGTGGACGATGTCTCCGACAGAGCCTCGTGCCTGAAATCGTCGAGCGATATCCGGCGCCGTGCCTCGGAGTTCATCAAAAGAGCGTCGCAGCAGCAAGCTCGGCTGCGCCGCCGATCGGACCGCCGATGAGGACATAGGCGAGAACGAAGAGACCGGAGACACCGAAGACCAGGCGTAGCGAACCGGACACGCGAGCAAATTCGTCGGTGGCTTCATCGAACCACATTAGCTTGATGACGCGGAGATAGTAGTACGCGCCGACGACCGATGCGAGAATGCCGATGATGGCAAGCGCATAGAGCTTTGCCTCAATTGCAGCGACAAACACGAAGTACTTCGCGAAGAAGCCTGCGAGCGGAGGAAT
>Ga0123342_1003620_pt1 | contig 24622 bp, 8 predicted proteins | sample Turbeawhitnodule_FD_89960 | JGI IMG/M metagenome (GOLD analysis project Ga0123342, IMG submission 89960) | Root nodule microbial communities of legume samples collected from Mexico - Turtle bean Mexico white nodule | ecosystem: Host-associated > Plants > Roots > Nodule | place: Mexico: Nepantla... | reverse complement strand
CATTATTAGTTTGTGTTCTTTGCAGTCCTAAGTCAGATGTTATACCTGAAACTAAAGTTTGTTCATATGTTAAGATTTTGTCAATTGTTTTGAGAAATCCTTATAGAAGTTCATGAAGCATTTTTTATATGATTTTCTTTTTCAGTTATTGGTGGATAAAATTTGCAAATATTATTTATCAATCTCTATCTATTTTTAGAAAATATGACAATTATTTAATCTTTCCTTGTGTATTTTTGTAGCAAATTCATTAGTGACATTGTCATGGCCGTGAGGGAGAAAAGTTCTGAAAGTGTCCATGACAGAGATTTTGAATGACGAACATAGATAATTTTGTTTATTGTAAACTCAATTTAGATGGAATTATGTGTAGAATATTAAAGGCATATAGTTCTTATTGAATTTATAATTCTTTGAAGGTTGATTCATGTCTAGACTACTGATTTAAATTATACAATTTTAATAGTTTAATACCATGGTTTAACAAGGCCATCTATTATTATGTTTTATGTTTGTGACCTTTTCAGTTGCCCTTTTGCATTGCTGCTTCTGTCCGATTTGGTACTATGATTTTGCTGGCTCCTTTTTGCATTTTTGTCCTTATAAGCTTGCAGAAATAGTTAATTAGAAAACATTATCTAAATTTTTTTAAATAATAGCATTTTTATTTTCATACATTTTGTTTGATAAAAATTATCAATAAATTTAATTTTTTATAATAAGAATCAAACCTAAACCTGTGTTTATTATTTTAATATTAATCATTAAATGAACTTTAGTGAATAAGATGAATCAATTAGTAAGTAATATGTATTTTTTATATCATATAATTATTTGATATTAATACAAAATCGTATTAATCACATACTATACTACACACATTTTCTACATCAATAATTTAGTGTCTATATTTTTATTATGATAAAAAGTATACCTATATAACATTACCAAACCCTCGAAAGTAAAATAAAAAAGTTGAAGTGTATTAGTGTTAGGTGGTAGAAGAAGAACATAGGGTTTGAGAAAATTGTTGGACTATTTTGGTTCAAAAGTTTTATAATGTCACCTAATTTTTCATATGCACCTCCTAAAAAGTAATGGGGTTTTCAAACTGTCGGGAATAGCGGGGGATTTCAAAACTGTTGGGAATAGTGGGAGTTTTAAAACCGCCATAAAGTGATTATTGTCCAGGGGTTCGTAGAAACCACCAGTAATCACTTAGCGACGCTGGATCTTCCAAGAGAAAAGCAAAACACGGATAACACACTAAACGGGGGGTTAAAATCGTCGGTAATGCCAAATATAACCCTAGTTAAAATTATATTTTATTGTAGTGTTAAAAATTAGTGTATAAATTTTTTATTAATGATACAAACATTTTATATACCAATAATTTTTCAGTTTATAAAATAATATTTAATTTAGTCAATATAATAATTAATTATTTTCGGTATCTAAAATTATTTTTTATTTTAATATTTCTTTTAGTGTTTAAAAAACATATCCATTTTAATTCAACTAAAGCTATTTGAAAACCCAATAAAATATACCAAGACAAAGAAATAAAGGAAGTTAATTTGCTGTTATTGTAATTATTTCAATAACCATGCATCTCACGTCTGTTGCTTAAATTATTTCTTTAGTATCAATGTTTAGATTTAAGTCCCAGCTAACGTGTTGATTAGTAATATTTATCGATTATAAGATTTCACTACATTAGGGCATTCATTCATGAGATGATTTTGTCTTTAAAAAATATTTCAAATAGGTCAAGGGAAAGGTGTTTATATATCACTTTAATCTAAATTTCAATAATTATATGAACCTCTTTTATTTAGTGGCAGATTTGAAAACAAAAATCAACATTAAAAGAAAACTCCAAAGATTTTATGCACAAGACACACCCAATTGATAATGGAATCCTAAGTTGAAAAGGATTTGCAATTAACAAACAATCAAAACCACATTAACATAATTTGTCAAACTTGATGAAAGAGATAGTTACTTACCTTTTGCAGAATCTCTGGGTTTTCTGTGCATACAGTATATATGTGACATGTCTCTTTTACGTTCTATCAAGATAAAAAAAGGATCATTTCTGGAACTAGGTACGTAGGTTCCTCCAAAAAAATTGTGATTTGTGACTGTGTATAAAAGAATTCAGAGGGAAACTTGGATCTTGGTCTAACCTAGATTGAAGGTGTTCTCTAGAATGTTCATCTGCTTCATGTTCTTGTACCTTTCGAGTAATAAGATAATAAGTTGTGTCACGAAAGTTGATTACCTAAGCCCTCAACTATAATATATTCATGGTTCCAAGTGTGTGTTGTTTTTATTTGACGAAGCCTTTATTAATTTCACTATAAGAAAAAAACTAATCAAAGTAATTTAGTGAAGTTAATATAATTCTATAAATTTATTTAATTAATGGATTTTTTTTTAATTTGTTAAGTTTAAAATGTTATTGAAGTTTTTTTATTTCCGTTAAATTTTAAAGATATTTTAAAATTTTAGCAAAATAATGAAGTTTTTTTCAACCTTAGTTAAATTTTAAAACTTCAGTAAAATAGCAAAGGTTTTTTTTAACCTTTGTTAAATTCTAAAGGTTTATTCTAAAACCTCTACAAAATAACGTAGGTTTTTTTTAAACTTTGTTAAATTTCAAAGGTTTATTCTAAAATCTCAGTAAAAATACGAAAGTTTTTTTAACCTTCGTTAGATTCTAAAGATTTATTCTAAAACCTCAGCAAAATTACGGAGGTTTTTTTTTTAACTTTCGTTAAATTTTAAAGGTTTATTCTAAAACCTCAGCAAATGGAGGTTTTTTTAACCTTCGTTAAATTTCAAATGTTTATTCTAAAACCTCAACAATTTGACAGAAGTCTTTTAAATCTTTGTTAAGTTTCAAATGTTTATTCTAAAATCTCAACAAAATAACGGAAGTTTTTTTAACCTTCGTTAAATTCCAAGATTTATTATAGAACCTCAATAAAACAATCAAGATTTTTTAAATTTCAATAAATAAATATAATTAAATCTGTTTATAAATAAATAATTAAAAACTATATATTTTTAATATATTTTATAAAAAAAATTCTAAAACTTTGAAAGTGTATTACAAATAAGTTTTTCTAAAGTTTCAAAAATTATTTTAAAAATTCAGCAAAATAACCTTGGATAATAAGTATTTCAACAACTAATCTTGGATAATAAGTATTTGAACAGTATTTTCATATTTCTTATGTAGTTGGTTTATATAATTCATAGTTTTTTTTGTTACGAGTTCATACTTAAAAAAACCTGACTTATTTTGTTTTAGCTTTTGATGTATATATATTTTATGTGCAATTTTAGTTTTGTTTATAATTATTGATATTTAATTCTCATAATTTTGAAATATTTTAAAATGCATTCAATAATTAATTCATGGTGAAAGTGAGAAGTAATAAAGTTAATTTCTCCTCACAATATGTTCTTGCAATCTTTGAAGCCCTCGTAGTCACGGACACACATGGCTTTGAAGCCCACGTCTGACAAATAATGCAATTATTTATGATATATAAAGCAGTGATAAATATAAGTTGTTGTCGAACTAGGTAATTATGACCTAAAGTTGTGGAAGTAAGGTGATGTAAGAAGCTATATTAGAGGAAGAAGAAGATAGCCTTATTTAGCGTTTCTTCTCCTTAAATACAATAGACATAAGTGTGGCTGAATTGTGATTCTTTGCTACAACTGTCATCGATGGCCATTGAGCATGTGTCGGAGAGCAGTGCGTCTACGGTGGAAGAGAGAAGTTAGGAGGATCATTAGAAAAGGTGGAAAATGGGGATGAAGGTTAACGACAATTCATTTTACGGAAATTTTAGTATTTAAGAGAGGTTTTTAAACCCATGGTATTTTATAGAGATTTTGAAACTCATGATATTTTATGGAAGTTCTTAAACTCATGGTATTTAACAAGGGTTCTGAAAGACTTTTCTCGAGGTTTAATAAAACCCCGTGGAACACGTTCCCCATAGATGGTTTAGCGGAAAAATATAATCATAAATAAATGACTTAATAAATGTTTTAACCCTAGATGATGTAAAAATAAATCTCCATTAAAACCATTTTTTTTCTTGTAGTGTTTGCACATCAAATTTTAGAGTATATAGTGTTGTTTATCAATAAAACATTATTTTTGTGTATAACATTGTTTATAGTTAAACAACTTTTTAATCTTTTAATAGAAATTTAGATTTAATTCAATCTTAAAAAATATATCAAAAGTCAAAATAGTATATATATGTCCAAAGGATTGTTTAGTATCTTTTATTTTATTTGTAAAAAAGTTGAAACATTTCTGTATTTTTTATTTATTTAATTCATCTTTTTATTTATTTAATTAATTGTTTGTCGATTAAAGGAAAAATATATGTGTCCAATGCAAATATTCACTATACTCTTCTCATATATTAAGAATTGGATGATTGGTTATATATGAGTTCCAACAATAATTACATTTAATCCTTAAGATTTTATACAGTAAAAAGTTACATTTTGCTTTATTTATAGGTGATAAGATATTTTTAATCATTAATATTAATATGTTTAAATAGAGAATTTTAAGAAGTAATTATTTTTATATAAAATTTTAAATATTTTATAACAAAATAGGTTGTTTGGATAAGTTTCAAAAGAAATTAAAATTTTATATTAATTAAATTTAGAAAAAATTTCAAATTTCATCTAATTTTTTTAAATTATTTCATTCTTAAATTAGTGTTTTTTATTTTATTTTTTCTTAACTCAATTTTAGATAAGAAGTTAATCATTTCACTAAAATCTAGACATTGTAGGAATAACTACTTTTCTGTTAATATGGATTAAAATATTTTTATTAATGTTAATAAAAGTTATTTTATAATTTAAATTATTTCTTTTTTCACTATAGTCTACTCTTATTTTTTTATATTAATTAGAATTCTATCGATTAAAAGAAAACTATTTTTTTTAGTAATGTGAATTAGATATTTTGTGATTGGCATCCACTACAAGAAAAAAATGAAATAGAAACCAATTTTAGAGAAAAAAAAATAGTTACTATAGTAACTAAATTAAAGATCATTTTATAAACTAAAAAAAATGGTTTCTAAATTAAATGATTTCGGTATCTAGTTAGCAACCAAAGTTTTAACTACCAATCCTAATTAGATATCAATTTAGAAACCATTTAACAATAATATAAATTAATTTAGAAACCAAAAACTTTTTAGTCTCTAAACTAGTTTCTAATTTAATTACTATAGCAACTAATTATTTTTTGTCACTAAAAATTAGTTTTTATTTCATAATTTTTTTTTTTTAGTAATCTGTTGTCGTGGTTATTTTTTTTTTGTCTATGTTTCTTTTATTATTGACACAAATATTATTTTTTGTAAATAATTTGTTAAAACTTTATTTTCTAATTTTAAATAAAAAATATTTATCAACATTAACTAAAATTATTTTTTACCATTGTGAAGTGAAGGTCTTTTTTTAGCCTATATATATATATATAAAAAATGGTGGAATTGACTCTTCAACACAAGCTAAAAGTAAAAAGATAATTTGAAGAAAATGGAAGATGCATTGGGAGTGAAATAAGTAAGGTAATTTATGTCTAAGGAAGAGAGAAAGAAAGTTTGAATTTAGAAATGGTGATGCATGGCGTACATGTTGATATTTGAATTAAAAGTTGATGCATAAGAAGTGATTGTTATAAAGTGGTCCCTTGTTAAGAGTATATTGTGGAAGGTAGAGGGAAGTTTTAGGGCATAGAATTGGAAGAGTGTAGGGTATGTATGGAGTGAAAATCATAAATTCAGAGACCTCAATTTATATTCCCCAACTGTTAAAAGGCATCATCGTGTTGTCAGTGGTCCAGAGTGGTTGGTGTAGTTCATAACAATATTAATTAATATCTACATGACCACATTTAATAAAAGTGAAAACACAAAATTATACTACTATCTACTAGGCCCAATGCCTATGTATGTTTCAACTACCACCTAATTTCTCGCCGCAGAGTATGTGTAGCTACTTCTTTCGAAAACTTTCATTTTAGCTTATCTAAACGTACTTAACGCAATAATAAATAGTTAGGGTATGCTACTTAATTCAAATGAAAGCGCTCTGTGACTGGTTAAGAAATTAAAAACTACCTTTTTTATTTTATTTTTAATACTATATAATTTTCTTAATATTGGTTAGTGAAACTCTATTCCGATTAATAATAAGTTAATAAAAAATTAAATATGTTTTTGGTTCTTCTCCAATAACATGAAATTTATTTTTGTTTTTGTTTATGGTTTAAACTTCAGACCATCCAATTATCCATGTTATGAAAATTATTAAAATGAGTGTGTGAAATAATTATTAATTCTTTTTAAAGATTATTAGTTTTTTATCAAATTGTTGTTTTGATTAAAGACTCATGCCTACACCACTCTCAATCTATTCATTAAATCTCAAATTAAATCAATTCCACATAAAAAAAACTATTCAAATTATTTTCATACTATAAAGATCTATATAGTACAAAATTTGAATCAAAATCAAAAATTAATTTTGTAAGAGACGATCCTTCAATTAATTTTTACTAATATATATATATATATATATATATAATCCTTTATAAAGGGTAAAAGATATAGTATTATTCAAGGTGTAATCCAACATAAACATGTGAGAAACTTTATGAACAAATAATTGTCGAGGATATTTACTTAAGAAAAAGTATATTCTTACAGTAAATTTATATATAATGTTTAATATAATAAACGAGATAAGACAAGGAAATATACAATAAAATAGATCCGATAAAAAAAAATAGTGATGTAAAGTTTATGTTATATAATACTGCACCTTCATTAAATTTTGACTAAGAAAAAACTTCTATCTTCTTTCCCTCCCGTCTTCTTCAAAAATTTGATTCACATTTGGATACATCAAGCAAAAGAAATAGTGGAAATTTTAAACTATTTAATAGACATTATAATTTTATTAAATAAATTATTAAAATTTAATTAGTTTTAGGAATATCGATCAAGTTAAAAAAATATGAAGATATTCACATAAATGTTATTGTAAAACACTTACTTTATTTAAAAGGTTGTAGGAACTTTTGTCTACTTCAAACCATATGGACACGCGCATGCTCTTGAAATGGATACATCATACATACATAACCTAAGTTTTGTAAGAAACATGTGCTTTTATAAAAGATGAAAATGATAGTGATGAAATTATGCTTTCAACCAAAGATTTGACTCCTGTTGATTATTTTATATTCATATTTTACAAATTTATAATCTTCTATCTAGAGTCACACCTTGAATAATCTACCACATTATATTGTTTTTTCTTTAAATTCTAAATATTTAAGATTCTAAATGAGGATGAATTGTATTATATAATTTTTTAAAATTATTTAAGGTTTGGTGACCATTATAATCATTATTAGTCATGATTTAATTTCAAAGTTGGACATATGTCACTACAAAAAAAAATTAATTTAGTATAATATAAAACAAAGTTAATTACATGTAAACAAAGTTAAAAAAAAAACAATTTAGTATAATATATCCGAATTTGAGCTTCTTTTTTTCTTTATAAGTGCGCGTATCACATGGAAAATATTGTTGATAATACTTGGAACTATTTTTTACGAAAAATATTTTGTTATCACTATTGAATAGGTTTTTTAAATTAAAAATACTTAATCATAATTGAAATAAATTACATTGTAAGATATATTAAATTTATTAACCACATTATGATTTATTAAAAGCAACATATTACAATTAACTTGTTATGAAAATTTTGATAGTAGTTTTGTAGTACAAAATAAGCATAATATTATTAAATTGTACATTATATTAAGTCTTAAACATAGAATGTTCTAAGGATTTCAGAATTTTTAAATACAATCACGATTTGTTACGAGTAAAAGCTGAATTGGTTAGAAAATGAAAGTCTTATCTATTATAAATAGATGCACACATCTCTATCACATTTAAATTGTTTATGTAAATAATAATGTTTTTTATTAAAAATGTTTATATATTATGTATTTTATTTTTGAACAAAAAATATTTATCTGATACAGAGAAAAATTTCAAAATATCAATATTTTAAAATATAAAAAGGACATTAAAAATTAAAAATTGTAAAAGAATATTTTAAAGATCCCTCAAACTTAACCACTGGGGAAAAAAAGGTCAAAAAAATTAAATGCAAGAAATAGGGGTCCCTACGTGGTGGCTGGTGGCTTCGTGGAAGATGGAAAATGGTTAGTCAAACAGCGCACACGTACATAATAAGCACAAACCAGTTCCGTTCGGTTTTCACGATATATCTGTTTTGTTTTTCCCCTTCTTCATGGCTGAAATCAGAAGCTTGGAAACTAAACCAAACCAGTTCTAGTTCAACCCTCCAACCTACCCTCTCTCATCACTCAATTTTCATGTTATATATCATACCCTTTAGTCTTTTCTTTCTACCAAGATCATTGAGAAAGCAAAGAGTGAAGAAAGTGGCACAATCAACATCTTGGTATGGCTCTCATGGCGAGAGGAGAAAGAATCAAAAGGGTGATATTTGGTGATGGAGAAGTGTTATATGAATTGCACAAGCCAAGGTATTGGCGCGCCTCAATTTGAAGACATGGTTAACAGGAAAACCAACCATGTGGTTTTAATTGAGCCGCGTCAATATCTCATCTTGCACTTCTTTCCATCTCCAACCCCTCAAACTCAAATCCTCTCTGGTACGTTCATGGTATTTGTTCAATCTTCATGTTCTTTTCCTTTTTTTCTTGATTACACCCTTGTCCTCAATTATTCTCCCTAGTGTTACACATTTATTTCGGTATGCAGTATAAGGTTTGAACCTATATAATAACTTCGTGTAAAATTTTCAATCTGACCACTAGGTCAACCTAGTCGGTTATATATACACATCTGTTTTTTTCCTTGTTCCGTTTGTTTTGTTTCTTATGTGAAGAACCTTGTTCTCCTCTTGTCTTTGTCTATCCTCACAATCAAACAAATTAATTCTATGTATTTATGCATACACAAAACTAAGCCTTTTTTTTCTCTCTCTTAAGATGATGAAAAGCAGGTAGAGATATATACACATTTTATATAACCATGTGTATAATGCATATATCTGAGTTTAGTTGGCTTGTAGCTATTCCAATACACAGATAATCAAAATAAAGCTAACCAAAGAAGACCCTTTTTCAGCTAGGGAAATTGGAACTAGGGTGAGAGAGATATGAACGAGTTATTTAAACAGAAAGCTTAGTAGGGGTGATTAACAAAGATATTCATCAAGCAGAAGAATTAGGAAACACACTATGGCTATGTTAGGTAGGATGTATAGATACTGATCTTGGTCACAAAATCTCTAGTTTTTCTTGGCCACCAACTTTTCTTCTCCACCTAGATATCGGTACCTTTGATTTGTCTTCTCCTCTCTATAATTGGCCCTGGGAGTAAATCACAAACGACTACCCCACGAGTATTCAAACCTTCTACTTCTTCCATCCACGTTGCTATAGTTTAACAACTATATGATGAAAAATTGACGCATATATAATGCTTATTAACGTCAGCAAGAGTAGGTAAAATTGGCGTATCAGGTCGGCCATCAGAGCTTGCACTATCCATATTCTATTGCATTATCTGTTATACATAAAATAGAGAGAATCCTAGAAATATATATAGGTCCACCCTTGCAAAAGAGTTTATATATATGCACATATAATCCAAATCAGAATTAATAAGTGTTCGCCTAGTCACACACACATATATATCCTCTTTACACAAAATCTTACTGCACTATATGAGCTATGGTTTGGTCCAATTAAAAACAGAAGACTACACATTTCTAACTTGGTTTCATAGCTGGTTAAAAACTGAAAGAGGGTTGTCCTGTACCTTCCACACAGTGAATATAAAACTGGCTGAGACACTGCACACGAATAACTGAGTTAATAGAGCAGAAAAAAGGGTTTTTGACTGTGTAGTTTTTACAGTATGAAGATATACAGAGAATTAATGTGATGTTGTGTAGGTATTCATCTGAAATACTTAATGTTGGGGATGTCCATGCCAGTTATGTGAAACAATAAATATATGCACGTAGAACTATAAATTCTCTGCTATGTTGAGGGGGTGGGGGTTGATAGGGATACGGATGATATTGAAGGGAGAGAAGAATGATGAGAATGATGTTAGGGACTGGTTATAGGGAGAATTAATGAAGGGAATCAAACAACACTTCCTGGTTGAGCTATTCACAAAGTTAGCTACTGAACCTCTTCAAAGTGAAAACTCAAGTGGGGCCTCCTCTTTTTTCTTTTCTTTTTTCTTTCTTTCTCTTCTTTGTTTTTGCATTAACTCTCATACCATAAGTTGTGTCCCCATATGCATAGCTAGCGGCGGGGCAGGCATTGTGAATTGTGATGTTTCTCCAACTATCCTGTCCTTTTCAGATTCCAATTTACTCATGCAAAATCTCAAAAGGAAAAAAATTGAAAAATGATTAATTAAGGCTTAACTTTATGGTCAACATGGAGGGAAGGGAAGTTCAATCTTGAGAAGAGTAGTTCAATTTCAATCTAGTAGTGGTCCATCATCACTCAATTGCCATACATACATGCAGTTTCAATCACAACTTTCTCTCTTTTTTCTTTTTTTATATCTGCATACAGTACACATATATATAAAGAAAAGGGTGTGTGATTTCTTTTCTCTAAATTAAGTTTGACGAACCAGAGGGTTGACCTAATTATATCCCCATAAAAGTAAGAGTTGGGTTTGATAAAAATTAGGTTGGAAATTAAATTAATGTAACCTAATTTGTTTGAAAATGTATTAGCTTTGTGGTGGAGCTGGCCAGTCCACTGATCTTATTTATATACTGAATTTAATGTGTTTTACTTTTTATTCTACTAATGGCTACTTTCTTTTCAGTTTTAATTTCATAACAAATAAGTTAATGATAATAAAAATATTTTAATGCCATTATTTAGAAAGAAAATGAAGATCAAAAGTTTCAATTATAATATATATATATATATGTGTGTGTAAAATTCCAATTTACAACTCTTTAGTGTTAAAAAGGGAGTTAGACTATGTTATTGAGGTATATAGTTGAAATTGTGTAAAATAACAATTTAAAAATTATTTATAAATAATAAAAATTAATTTGAATATTAATAATTTTTTAATTTTTAAAATAGTATTTAATTTAGTGATATGAATTGATAATTCTACTTTAAAAGTGAATATACTTAAAATAACACTGTAATTTAGATTATGTATTGATATCTAGTTTTGGTTTACTTAGTGATGTAAAGTGTATTCATGGTTGAAATAGTTGGTACCTTTTTTTATGTCATATCTAAGCAAAAAATAATGACGTGAGAAGAGCATCATAGGTTCATCACACTTACCACTATCTAATTTCCTTTTTCTTTTGCTCACTCTTGCATTTTACTTGATGTAAGTTCATCATTTGATTACAATCCTGATTTCTCCTACCTTTGTCATTACTCCTAACAAAATCATAATCATAAGGCCCACTAAAGCATATTAATTAGTTTTGGTTTAGACAAAATTAGGGTCATCACTATTTGGTAGCTGCTTTCTTCCTTTTCCAGTTATAGTATTTACAACAGAAAAGAGAGAAAGGAAAAGTCTATGGATAATGGTATATTTTTACTTAGTTAAAAAGTAACACAAAAAGTTAATGTTCAACAAATTATTCAATTATCAAATTTTAATTTTGTTGTTGTTTAACTCTCTTTGCTTTCTTCAATTAGAATTACAACTTTTCATACTTTATGTGAATTTTTGCAAGAGATAATTTTTCTATAAATTTTCATGTAGATTTTTAAAGATTCACAAAGGAAATGCCCCATAAAATATGGGATATTATTCTATATGTGGGGTATTCTATTAGTGGATTCTATTATAACGAGGATAACAAAAATTAGTGATATTTAACTAAGATTTTTATAATTTTTAAGTATTATATAAATTTTGATAGATAATTTTAGAAAGAATTTTTTTAGTAGATTTGATGACTTTTTAAATGTATAATTACCACATCCATGATCCATCAAACAATGTCACTCAAATTCTTGATATCTTCCGAGATTTTTTCTTTCCTATCAGTTGTGACATTAATTATGTGCAAATTTAATAACTATATTTGTAAAAGTATTGTTATGATGAATTTTCTATTTAACCAATAGACCCATCTTCAACATTATTTATTAAATAATGTGGATATTAGTTTTGAATATATTACTTAAAATAAATATAAAAAAAAACAAGAAAATGTTAATGCATCCAAAGCTAAAGAGGACATTAAGTTAGAACTTATTAACTGCTAAGAGTTTAAAAAAGGAATTAATTTAATTTTTATCAAAACCTTATCATTTATTCATTATTGTTCTCATTGACTCTTTATAAAAAAATTCACAAAATCTATAAAATTATTTCCAATCTTATAAATTTATAAAATCCTTCCAAATCTTTTAAAATCTAATACAAAATCGCAATCAATTTTTTTTTTAAGAAAAATCCTATATGTCAAAGCATTATAGTCTTTTATATTTTTCATGATCTTTTCTATGTATAAAATTCTTCATTTAAAATCCTAAACCCAATCCAACATCTCTAAAGAGTAAAAAAAATATTAAGGATAAAATAGAGTGAAAAATATATGATATTTAAATAAATAGAAAGAGAAATAAAAAGAAGTTAAATAATTTATTTCTGTTTGGTTGGATGTGTAGAAAAAAGAGTGGAAAATAAATAAATGAATTATAAAAGTATTCTTATGCTCATGAAAGCAATTTAATTTTAAATGCTTTAATTTTGTTTTTATAATAAATGTGGTTTAAAAGCATGGTCATGATTGTTTAAATCACTCACCCACTACAAAAAAAAATCATGAAATAGAAACGATCTTTAGAGACAAAAAATAATTAGTTACTATAATAACTAAATTAGAGACCATTTTAGAGACTAAATTAATTTAGAAAACAATTTTTTTTTTAGTTTTTCAAATAGTTTCTAATTTAATCACTATAACAACTAATTATTTTTTGTCTTTAAAATTGGTTTCTATTTTAATGATTTTCTTGTAGTAATTTGAGTCATGATATTAATTTAGTTTTGATAAGTTTCACTTTGCTACATATTTTAAGATACCAAAATTTTTATAAGAATTCATTTTAATAATAATTTTATTTAAATTTTTTAAGAGAAGAGTTGTTTTTAAGGAAAAAATAATGTTTTTATGTATAATTCACGATCTTATTAAATTTTATATTATGTGAGCATGTTCTAATGGGAAGGCCTCCTAATACTGATGTCTTTAACTTAATATTTTAAATATAACTCATAATATTTTGCATTGAATGTTTTGTTTGCAATTATATACCACCCATTAAAATTATTTGACAAAGAATGATAGTATAATAAAGTGGAAATCTAATCTTGCCACTAAAGTGGAATATTCTTGTAATTAGAGAAATTGAGATCAGTATAATAACATCTTCAATGATTCTTAAAGAAGAAAAAAATCACATCTCATCTCACTTGAGATTTTGTTTTGCTTTTTATGGTTATTACATCAATGAGTGTAGTGGATGAGAATTCCTTCTCACATCCTACCAAGGTACAACTTGATTTATTTCTTATCCTCTGAACCAATCATAAAAATAAAGGTATGATTTGACTGCATTTGTTGTAGTATTTCTTTTATAAAAAAGAAATGTAGAATATTTTAAGAATGATTAATCATAGTACACAAGATAAATTATGAGTTTTGTATAACCTTCGAACAAACATATAACAAAAAGAGAGAATCTACCACCTTATCACTTAACATCTGACAAAAAAAACTTCAGTATTCCAAATAATTATTATAAAAAAAACCCTTAGTGTTTCAAATAACTATTATACACGAAAGATTTTAATTTTTGTATAGGGAGGGTGGAAACATATAATCTTTTGCATTCTGTTGTTGTGTGCTAAGAGTTGGAACACAACTAAAATATATATTTTAATTTATTTATTTTTTGTTGATAAAAAAAATAAAATAGAGGAAGTAAAAAGTATATGATATAGGTGTGTGGTTATAATGGTAGGCAAGAAGATTGAAGATAAGTGTGTTGAAGGCAAATTGTTTAACCATGAATTGACCAAGCACGGGAGAGGAATGACCCTACTTCAAAATTGTGATAGACATATTTAGCAAAGCAATTCAACACTGATACGCAAGGCATATATATATCTATGACAGAGATTGGCAAAACAACAGTATCTATGTATCTTCACCTCTCTTCAAGATCCTTGGTATGTCGGAAAAGAAAGGATAAGATATAATGAACCATTTCATGTTTCGAAATCAATTTCTGGTCATATTTTGATTACCAAACTTTATTTTTATACTCAAGTATCACATCCACGTTCACTCTTATAAATGGGTCCATGTGTTTTCTAGCTCTCTTTGGATAGTAGCAAAATAGTTATTAAATATTTATAATCTTTCTTATATAAATACTAAATAGTTATCCTAATCTATAACAAAATAAGGGTTAAAATATGCTAAGTGCTCCTTTTATATATGTAGAATATTTTTGTCGATCAAAAGAAAAAATGTTTTACTCATTCAAGTTTTTTACGGCTGTTTTTTATTTATTAGTTGGAATAATTATAATCTCCGGAATTTGTTTATTGTAATCAATAATATTTATTTATTCAAATATTTCATTGTTTTTATTTGTATTTTAAGATTTTTATGTAAAAATTAAGAAAAGTCATATATTTTCTTGATCTAGATATAAAAGTTACAACGTTTTCTTTTAAAAAAAAATGTATGGGTGTATAATGAAAAAATAATAATTAAAGTTATCTTTAAATTTTAAAATAATAAATAAATACTATTTATTAAATAATATATTATTATATATTATATAATGTTTATGGGATAAGGGAATCTCTATGAGGTGGTAGTTTTTTTAATGTTTGGTTTTCTTCCAAATTTCAAGGAGCACTTCCTTATTTCTCCATGGTTAATGATGAATTAGTTTATCAAACAATATACTTTTGATTTATATTTAAGATTTAGGATTACCTTCTCTCTCCATGGTTAATGATGAATCAGTTTATCAAACAATATACTTTTGATTTATATTTAAGGTTTAGGATTTAGGGTTGATCAGTTGGGGAAAGATATTCAAAAGAAAATACAAGATTTAGATTCAAAGGATGATGAGAGCGAGTTAGGCGAGGAAGGGAGGGAGGAGCGGAAGCGATTATTAATAGAACAAAGAAGAAAAATCACTGTCAATAGGCCTTATTGCAATAGAAGGTTCGTTAGAGATGGTTGAAATAGGGACACTTGAATACACAATATTTTCATTCGATTATTAACTATAAAAGAGCAAGAAATGATATTAATGGGTTGAAGGATAATGGTCATTGGTATGAAGATCAAGATGTGGTGAAGGAAAATATTAGAGATTTTTTCAAAGCCAAATTTAGTGGATGTGTTTGTCAGCGTATCAGGCTAGATAATACAGATTTCAATAAGATCACAGATGAAGACAATGCCATGTTGGTAAGAAGCATATCTGAAGGGGAAATAAAGGATGTTGTGTGGAGTTGTGATAGTGATAAAAGTTCGGACCTGACGACTTCAACTTTGGGTTAATAAAGTTTTGATGGGAAGAGATTAAGACGGATGTCATAAGGGCGGTGCAAGATTTTGAGGAAAGCGAAAGATGGCCAAGGGGGCGAATGCTTCTTTTGTTTCTTTGATACCTTAAGTTGACAATCCACAACTTTTGAATGAATTTAGACTAATATCTTTGGTGGGTTGTTTGTACAAAATTATGTATAAAATCTTATCCTTGAGATTGAAGAAGGTTTTGCATAAAGTTATTGATGTTAGAAAATCCGCGTTCTTGGAGGCATGGGGTTAATAGATAGTGTCCTAGTGGACAGTGAAACTCTAAATGAAGTGAAAAGGAGATAGAGCAATTGTGTTCTTTTCAAGGTTGATTATGAAAAGGCATATGACTCAGTTATCTGGGAGTTTATTTACTACATGAAAGAAATGTTAGGTTTTTGGCAGGAAATGGATTGGATGGATTAGAGCTTGTCTTGAATCCTCATCTGTGTTTGTGTTAGTTAATGAGAGTCCTACTCAGAAATTCAAACCAAAGAAGGGGTTGAGACAAAGAGATCCTTTAGCGCCATTTTTATTTCTCATTGTGGCTGAAGGTTTAGTTGTGGTAATAAGGAAGGTTGTTGAGAAAGAGTTGTTAGAGAGCTTGGAGATCGGGGATAAATTGACAAAGGTGAATATGCTCCAGCACACAGATGACACGTTGTTCTTTTGTAAAGCAAACTTTCAAAGTGTGTTTATTATTAAGGTTATTCTAAATTGCTTCGAATTAGCATCAAGTTTGAAGGTAAATTTTCAAAAGAGTTGCATTGGAGGGGTGAGGAGCAACTCTCATTCATTACAATGTTTCAAGGCTATCTTGAACTGTGAGGTGATGCAAACTTTGTTTAAGTATTTGGGTATGCTTGTAGGGGGATGTCACAAAAGGAGCAAGTTTTGGGAAGGGGTGGTGAAGAGAGTGAGGAACAGGCTTGGCAGAAGGAAAGACAAGTTTATCTTTATGGCAAGAAGATTATGCTTGATAAAATTTGTGTTATTTTTTCTTCCCCTGTTTTATATGTCTTTATATAGAATGTTGGCTATGGTGGCATTGTGAACCTACAAAGGAACTTCTTATGGAGATGGGACTCGGAAGGTAGGAAAATAGTGTGGGCTTCGTGGAAAAAGGTTTGTGAGGCGAAGGAAGAGAGATGATTAAGAATGTTAGAGATAAGACAATTCAATATTGCTCTATTAGGTAAATGGATATGGCGTTAGGGCTATGACAAGAAATGCTTATGGAAAGAGGTGTTGGAATCAAAATACGATGGTTGGAGGGATGTAAGGAATCAAAGGAATAATAGGTGAGATTCACTTTGGTAGAGGGATTTGAAAGAGGTATGGTTTTTCGAGGGTTGGAAAGGCAAGTTTGAGGATAACTTCGCATGGGAAGTTGGGAATGGGAGGGATATAAGATTTTGGGAGGATAAGTGGGTGGGCAATGTGATTTTGAAGGACAAATTTCTGAGACTTTTTTCTATTTGCACTAATAAGGATTCCAGACTTTGGCAAGGAAGGGAGAGGGATTATAATCTGGAGTGGTTTTGGAAGATAGGATGAAGAAGGAATTTGCTTAAACAGGAGAAGAATCAGGAGCAACCGTTGCTACATCTTTTGGGAGAGAAAATTTTAAAAGTGGATAACATGGATATTGGGTTTGGAAAGATAGTGCTTCATTTGGGTATACGGTCAATTCTGCATACATGATGCTTAAAGAGGAAACTCAGGGGTTGAGGTGACCTTGTATCAGAGATTTTGAAGGATAAAGGCCCAACCTTCATCTCACTTCACAACATGGAGGGTCATGGAAGATAAGATAGCGACTGAAGCGAATTTGGAGAGAAGGGGGATAAGTATAGTAAACAACATTTGAAGTATGTGTGGAGAGGAAGAGGAAACAACGTCCCATCTTTTTTGCACTTGTAGAGTTGCTTGGCTCGTGTGGTCTATGTGCTATAAGTGGACGGAGTTGGTGCCGACAAATCATTGGGAACTAAAAAGGAATTTTATAAATTTTAAGTTGAGTGGAATCAATGAAATTCGTAATCAGATTTAGGGTTGTGGGTGTATAGCAGTTGTAGACAAATTGTGGAAGCATAGGAACAAGAAGATTTTTTAAAATGGTAGGATTGACCATGTTGAGATTTTCACAATGATGCAATTGAAGATTTGGTCTTGGATGACTTCCAAGGTTCTTTTTGCAGATTCTCGTATTCTGACTGGTGCCTTGAGTCGTTGGTATGCATGAAGTCTATAAAAAAGCTTTAGGTTCTGGAGCAAGCAAAAGATGGGGTTAGATGAGTTGCAAGGTATGTTGATAGATATATGTAGTTGGTTTGGTTTAGTTTTCTTGTTGATTTTATTTTTGGTAAGGAATCTTAGGTTGCCATGTTTGTATCACTCTGGAATGGTTTAGAATTCGGTCTTTGATATGCTTCATGTAAGGAGTCACAAGATTACTTGCTTGTATAAGAGTTGAGATATTCCTAAAATACCTCTATTATTTATTCGTTTTTTCTGATAAAAAAATTAAACAATATATTTTAAATAATGTATTATATAAATTGATTTTATGATGTTGGAAAATTTGTGAGCTATGATAAGAATGATTTTCCTTTAAAATTTCAAGGACCTCCCTCCTTTCTCATGGTGACCAATGCTAAATCAATTTATTAAATAATACATTTTAAATAATTTTATATTTTTAAATTGTAGAAATTTATAATTTTAATACATATATGTATTGATTTTATAATTTTGTAATTTATATAACTTAGTTTTATATAATCTAATATAACTTTATACAATTTATAATTTTATACTATTTCATATAATATAATCATGATCTTATGTTTAGAGAAGATGTGTGATAGTGTGAAAGGTCAAAGTGTCTAGGGCTTTATGGGTCTAATTTTAGCTTTTTCAAGAATTTTTGGGAAACCATGAAGAAAGATATTGAACGGGTTGTATATTGCTTTGAGGCTACAGGAAAAACATCTATGAGTTGTAATGTATCATTTATTGCTTTAGTGCCCAAGGTTAGGGACCCAAGAAAACTAGAACAATACAAGTCAATCTCTTTAGTGGGCTCAATGTACAATATTACTTTCAAGATTATATCTAATAAACTAAAGCTAGTATTGCCTTTAGTTATAGATTTGTTACAATTTGCATTCCTAAAGGGAAGATGACTCCTATATAGTGTCTTGATTGCTAATGAGGTTGTAGAAGATATTAGGAGGAAAAGAAAAGTGTAATGATTATTAATGTTGATTATGAGAAAGCGTACTATTCGGTACGATGAGAGTGCTTGTACTATATGATGGCAAGGCTTAGGTTTGAAGAGAAATGAATTTCCTGGATTTAGGGTTGTTTGGAATCATCATTAGTATCTATGTTAGTTAATGGAAATCCAACCGAAGAATTCAGGTCGTTTAGAGGATTATGGGACCCCTTGACACCATTTCTATTCCTTATAGTGGTAGAGAGATTATCGGGGTTAGTAAGACAAGTCGTGAAGGAAAATGTGTTTTATGGAGTTGAGATTGGAAGGGAACATGTACAGGTACATATTTTACAATTTGCATAAAATACTTTATTTGTTGGTGAGACTACTCATCAAAACATTTTACTGTCAAAACTATCCTTAGATGCTTTGATCTAGCTTCGGGATTGAGGGTGAATTTTCATAAATAAATATGGGGCACTTGGAATAGATAGGGATACACTACACAATTTCTCTAGTATTATGAATTGCTATATAATGAGCATATCATTCACATATTTAGGTATATCAATTGTGGGAAATCCAAGGAAAAAGCAATTTTGGGAACCTTTAATCTCTAAAATTGAAAGTAAACTCTCAAAGTGGAAAGGGAGACATTTAACTTTCATTGGGAAAATATGTCTTAGTAAATCAGTGTTGACATCAAAGTCCCTTTTTCTTCTTCTCGTTCTATAAAGCACCAGTCTCGGTATGCCATATGATAACACATATTTAGAGGAAATTTTTATGGTCTTGGAGGAGTGAGGGCAAGAAAATTACATGGATTAGCTGGGTGTAGATATGCAAGTCGAAAGAACATGGAGGGTTAGAAATAAAAGACATAACAATGTTTAACAAGGCCTTAATAGCTAAGTGGAAATAGAGGTTGGGTGTAGAAGAAGAAGGTAAATGGAGACAAATCTTAACCTCAAAGTATGGAAATGAGTGCAATAAGAACTCTAAAACGTTGTTCAATGAAGCACCAATCATTGGTTTGAAAATAATATAATCTGGGAGTTGGGTCTAGAAATGCATTTATGTTTTGGGAGGATAAATGGTTAGGGGAAACAACTATGATGCATAGATTCCCTAGGTTGTATTCTATATCAATGTATCAAAGAAAAACAATACAGAAAATTATAACACGGGTGAATACTGCAAGGGAATGGAAACTAACCTAAAGAAGAGGTAGATTCATGTGGGAAATAACACAAGAGTATGAGCGATTAGAGGATGTAAATAGAGTCAATTGAACATAAACTATGATAATGGACATGGATTGAGGAGCAAGATGGTGTATTTTTCAGTTAAAACTGCTTATGCTTACCTGCAATAGAATAATACTACTACAAACTTTGAGGATTTTTAACCGTTTTTTTCTATCAAAGCCCTACCAAATGCCTAGTTTTTGTCCTAGAGGGTTATTCTGGGGAAAGTCACAATAAGAATGAACCTAGTAAAAAGGGGAATTAACTTAAATCCTATGATATGCCCTCTATGTCTAAAACAAGAATAAACAATTATCCATCTATTTTTCACATGTAATGTTGTGTCTACTATTTGGAACATGTGTAGCAACTGGGTGGGAATTCAAATTGAGCCATTTTTCCAATTTAATTGTCCTTGGTTAAATAAAAAAACAGAATAATGTATGGAAATGACTATGGATTGCCATTGTAAGGAGAATATGGGATATAAATAGCATAGTCTTTAAGGAGGCTAGGATAGATGCTCAGGAGGTCTTATACATGGTACAAATGAAAACATGGACTTGTATGAAGTATAATCTGTCTTGTTTTAATTACTCTTTTTCAGACTGGTACCAATGTTCGGTCCAATGTTTAAAGTGCATTAGGTAGTTCTCTTAGGAGTAGTATATGTACATAATAAAGTTTTGATGTGTGTGTTTAGCTGTTGGTATGTAGGATGGTATGTCTATACTTGAGCTTGTTGAGGGTGGTAAAGGTTGTACGTTGCAGTTGGAGCACTGAAGTTTGGTCACCATGTGCTCACGTTACAACATAAAAATCAGTCTAGGTTGTCTCTTGATGAACAAAATAAAATGTTTATTGGTGTAGGATCTCTTGACCGACAATGATGCTTATGTTGGAGTATGAAGGGAGAACTTAGCTATTGATGAATGCTTCATAAAATGCTTCTTGCAATTTTCTTTGTTGCTATGCAACTTTTTGGCTATAGCATGAGTCTACGTTTTGGGTCCTTGTAATCTTGGTTATTTACTTATGGTGGTCATTACTATATTTTTATTTATGGGGTAGTGTTGATGGGAGTAAAATTTATCTTTAAAACAGTTAGAAGATGCGTGATTTTTACTACTGGTATTTATGTTCAATTATTTATACTTGAGCTGGCTAAGGGCTGGGAAATGTATATGGTTGCAGATGTGGGCAACAATTATTTGAAGCTATAAAGTAAGGAGATCTATTCAGAAGAAGCATGAGTCAATTAGCATAAAGAACCAATTTGTTGAGTCTCTTCGAGAACCACAATCATTTGTATGTTGGTGTTGGAATTGGTAATTGTCGAAGGCACAAACTATAATAAAACATCAATCGTCATGGTGCATAAGGATCAACTGGTCAATTCATCTAGTCTATCCATCTGCTCACAAAAGTTGGAAGCACAATATATGATGGTTCACAAAAATGTGTTGAAATTATGAGGATTCCAACCTTTTTTTGTTACCAGTGTCTTGGGTGAAGCTTTGCTTTGGAAATTTGTTTCTTGATTCTTATTTTTATGGTTATTTACTTCTTGTGGTCAATATTACATCTTTAACTTTTAGGGTTATAATAGGTTTCTTACTTATCTTAGCACGGTAAGAACTTTGTCAGTTGTTAGGTGATTGGTGGTAGACACACTTCTTTTGTTAGATTTTTTTTAGGTTATGTAGAACACATAACATGTTTAGTGTAAGGGTTTAAGCATCCCTAAAATACTCCACATTTATTTATTTGTTTATTCTTTTACTGATAAAAAAAATATGTTATGCTTAAAATTAAAGTTTTTTTTTAAGTTATTGTGCACATTTATTTATTTAATCATTATCTTAAATCAACATAATCTTTAAATTAGCTTATATGATATGGTTAAAGAGTGAATATAAATATTTAAGTTACTTTAATGTATATGAAAGAGTTGTAGTTTTGTCTTTCTCCATTAAATTATTGATGACTTTTAGTCGTTGGAATATGGAAAGGTCCTTTTAAATAGCGAAAAAGATTTAACTAAACTCTAGTATTCTTTGAGTTTGAAATTAGTTTCTATTTATTTTTAAAAAATTATTAAATGAAAATTAATTTTAGATACTAAAAATAATTAGTTAGTATATTTATTAAATTAGATATTATTTTAGAAATTAAATAAATTATTGATTTTTAAATTAGTTTTTATTATTGATATAGATTTTAGATTGATATCTAATTAGCTACTAAGGTTTTAACTACCAATCATTTAGATTCTAAATTTGTTAGCAAAATCATTGGTAACTTATTAGATACCAATTTAAAAATTATTTATCAATAATAAAAATTAATTTAAAAATTAATACATTTTTTAGTTCCTAATATCTAATTTAGTCAATATAGTAACTAATTTTTTTTCTCAAATTAATTTTTATTTAATAATTTTTTTGTAGTGATTTATTTAGTTATTATTTTTAATTAAAGAATTAAATTAACATCGTTGTAAGTATTACCCCTTAAATTATTAGTGGTTTTATTTCATATTTAAATGTTTTTGAAAGGATAATAAACTAAAAATGTCAGGGTACGTAGTGATATTCTTTTATATAATATTTTCTACTTTTCACAAGTTAATGATGAAAAGTTAGCAGGTTAATCCTTATTAAGGGAATTTGTTAGAAGGTAACGCTTACATGCTTTCAAAATTTTCATTGCTTTGAATTTAACAAAGTTTAAACCAACACCAACTTATCTTATCATGAATATGTATGCCTAATAATTTATAACTCCGAACTTGGTTTACTAAATCAAATGGTTAGAAAAATAACTCTAACTTTGCGGTGTGGATAATATTGAATGTTCAAAGAACATTTACTTATCCACTTAATTTGTTGTTAATGAAGTTATTATTGTTGTCAATAATGATGGTCTTAACCAGTTTATAACTCCTGTTAGGTACATTAAAGTCTGTCCAACATATTGTTTATAATATTGTTGTTTCTCTAGCATAAAATGCTGACATAATGGACAAATCAAAGAAAAAAAATAATGATGGCCTTTATGTTACTCGTTTAATTTTTTACTTTTTTATTATCAGATGACTTTGCATTAGTATTGTTACTTAAGGCTTGACTTTATTCCTTTCTTTAATAATTTTTCAGTTATTATTAGTGGAGTGGAAATACTTAAAGATATAATTTGATTCCAAATTTTTATTGAAATGCTTATCAATTGCTTAGGATTGTCCCACATCAATTGCACTTGAAGGTAGAAGCTCTTGTAATATTATATAATATTCATCAATCAAATAATCTTTGTAGTGAGATTAAACTACATGTAAAGAGAGTAAAAATTCACGTTATTGGATCTTAAGTTTTAATAAAAAATAAAGTTGATTTTATGATTTTTATTTAATTAACTATTAAGATTTTAGCTTCTAATTATTTTAAATTTTTAAATTTTATACTTAACAGATAAAACCTTGAAATTCCATCAAAATCCTACAAAGTCAACTAAGTTACCATAAAATCAACTTGGTTAACTAAGTTACCATAAAATCAACTTGGTTTAAGTAGTTGCAAAATAAAATTTCATGGGCCATGTTTCCATTATCGAAGTAGTTTAAATAATTAGAATTCCATCATTTTTCCATCTCTACATTTGGAATGAGATTGTGTATCTTAATTTTGCTTAGTATTAGTCTCCTCTACTAAGTGGAATTTTCTGTACTAACCCAAATCTGCTTTGCGAATCTAGCTCTTCCTTCCTACTACACCCACAGCTTATAATAGATAAATTCATTCAATTCTAATTTTTTTTTTTTTTTACGAAGTGTGGATTAGTCTTTTTAGAACTTATTATAGTCTTTTTCTACATGGAATATTCAATTTAATATGGATTAAATGTGTAATTTGAGTATATAAATAAGTATTATAAAAAAAATGTTTTTATGTTAGACATCATTATGTAACTTGATATCTCAGTTAGGCTGACACCTCAAGTAACAACAATCAGCTGTCATCACATGAAAAAAAATATATCATTACAAAAATACAAAAATATGGGGGACTAGACAAAAACTCATATGTTAACAAAAATTATACATAGGTAGACTATACCTATTCATAAAGAATTCTAAGAACAAACTAGATGAAAGCCTATTATACCAATGAAATGATTCTCTATGAATAAATCCCAAATTAGTCAACTTATCAGCACACGCATTCCCTTTACGAAAAATATGAGTAACCCTTGTTAATATATTTAATTTTCTATTTTAAATTAGTGGGCTTTGTTTGTTTGGCCCAACTTTCCTTTTCTGTTTCAGCTAGATCTTAATCTTTTTCTTATATATACACCATGTATTTTACTCTCT
>Ga0123342_1003619_pt1 | contig 24625 bp, 13 predicted proteins | sample Turbeawhitnodule_FD_89960 | JGI IMG/M metagenome (GOLD analysis project Ga0123342, IMG submission 89960) | Root nodule microbial communities of legume samples collected from Mexico - Turtle bean Mexico white nodule | ecosystem: Host-associated > Plants > Roots > Nodule | place: Mexico: Nepantla... | reverse complement strand
TTTTTTTTTTTGGTATTTTTTTTTTTTTTTTTTGTTTTTATTAATTTATTTTTATTTGTGTTGTTTTGGTTTTTTTTTTTTTTTTTTTTTTTGAAGTATTTGGTTCGGCTTCTCGACTCGTGTTTTAGGGTTAGTTTGTGAAATTTTGGAATACAATTACGGGGAGAATGATATTTTTGAATCCTGTTATTACAGATCCGTTCGTACGGGGTTAGATGATGGAGTCGTGTGATTGTATAGATACGCAATATCCGCCGGATGAACTTCTTGTCAAGTATCAGTATATCTCGGATGTTCTGATTGCACTTGCTTATTTTTCGATTCCGGTGGAGCTCATCTACTTTGTGCAGAAGTCTGCTTTCTTTCCGTATAGATGGGTGCTTATGCAGTTTGGTGCATTTATTGTCCTCTGTGGAGCAACTCATTTCATAAACCTGTGGACATTCTCTCCGCACTCCAAGGCTGTTGCTGTTGTCATGACGATTGCTAAAGTGTCCTGTGCTATTGTGTCTTGCGCGACGGCTCTGATGCTTGTGCACATTATTCCTGATCTGTTGAGTGTCAAGACGCGTGAGTTGTTCCTCAAGAACAAGGCCGAGGAGCTTGACAGAGAGATGGGACTTATTCTTACTCAGGAAGAGACTGGAAGGCATGTTAGAATGTTGACTCATGAAATTAGGAGCACACTTGACAGGCATACAATTTTAAAGACTACTCTTGTGGAGCTGGGGAGGACTTTGGGCTTGGAGGAATGTGCATTATGGATGCCTTCCAGAAATGGTCTGAATCTGCAACTGTCCCATACTTTAACCTACCATGTTCAAGTTGGGTCTACAGTGCAAACCAACAATCCTATTGTCAATGAAGTTTTCAACAGCCCTCGAGCTATGCGGATACCACCCACCTGTCCACTGGCCCGGATCAGACCTCTCGTGGGAAGATATGTGCCGCCTGAAGTTGTTGCTGTTCGGGTGCCACTTCTAAATTTGTCCAATTTTCAAATTAATGATTGGCCCGATATTTCAGCAAAAAGCTATGCAATCATGGTTCTCATCCTCCCGACTGACAGTGTTAGAAAATGGCGAGACCATGAGTTGGAACTTGTTGACGTGGTTGCAGATCAGGTATTGGATTCATTTGAGATTTCCTTTATCACACTGGTTGTCATTTTCTTTTTCTTGTTATTCTTGCTTTTGATTGTATATTCCTCATACCTTATTTCCATTACTGTGTTTTCCTTTACTCATTGTTTGTTTGCTTAGACAGTCATATTCATTGTCTTTGGCACTTGGAAGTTCTGTTCTTACTGTCATATTGAACTTGTTCTGGAGTGTGGAATATTCAAGAGAACTGGGAAATGGTTATTAACCCTGGGTCATTTGGCCTTGCCTTAAACAATGGTGATTCGGGGTTTACAGGTTTTCCTCAACCACTTAGAAATGAAAAAGACAGTAAATTTTTGGTAAACCAATCATAAAAGCTAACTAAGGTGGAAGCAAGGTCGAATGATGTAATTATAATAATAAAAATATTTTTAATTGCTTTTCACTTGGTGATTGAAATTATTAGAATTTCTATGATATTTGTATTTATTACTTCTCTATTTTATTCAACCTCCACCATGTAGTCAATACACAAATTTCATCATGTCTCTGGTATTAGGAATAGAATAGACTTGATACTATATTAAAATTGAGAATGGACTGGGCCTAACTCAAGGGGGAACATGATCCAAGTCACTATAAAGGGTTCTTTGGCTATATACCTAGTTGATGCGGAATAGTAACAAACCTCTCTTGGCTCTCTTGGATATCAGGTAAAGGTGAGAACAGACATTTGATACTGTCTAGTAGCATATATTGACTGAAGAGATTGAGCTAATCTGATGTAGTTCTTTCTAGCTTAAATATAATCTGTAGTTCATTGGGTGGGGTAGGACTCATTCCTTACTTCTATGTATGCCTTCTAATACGAATAACTATATTAATTACAAGCGAAACATTTCATTTAGTTGTATGCTTTCTTGGAATATTGTTTTCTTACTAAATTGAATGACTATGTTAGTATTTGAAATTTTATTTGTGTGGAAATTGCCATTTCAAAAATTTGCTCACACTTTCTGGTGTCATGGTGGAATTTTTTTTTCTTTATATGCCTCCCGTCAAATGGGCAACATGGCTGTGTATTGTTAAGACTTTTCAAAATATTTATAGTCAGTGTCTATTCCTCTACTTGTTGAATTCATTTGTAGTTTTCAAACAGGTAGCAGTTGCCCTTTCTCATGCTGCTATTTTGGAGGAGTCTATGCGAGCCCGTGATCAACTCATGGAGCAGAATGTTGCTCTGGATTTGGCTCGGCGAGAGGCGGAGATGGCAATCCATGCTCGCAATGATTTTCTTGCTGTCATGAATCATGAAATGAGGACACCAATGCATGCAATCATAGCATTGTCGTCACTTCTCTTGGAGACTGAACTCACTCCAGAGCAGAGGGTTATGATAGAGACAGTGTTGAAGAGTAGTAATGTTTTGGCGACACTCATTAATGATGTTCTAGATCTTTCTCGGCTTGAAGATGGTAGCCTCGAATTAGAAATGGGAAAATTAAACCTTCATGCTGTTTTGGGAGAGGTAGTTGCTATTAGTTTTTATGCTTTATTGTTCCGAAATAGCAGTAACATAGTTCTCTTGTCTTTTACTGTGTATTGAGTTTAAGTATTGTGTTCTTGTTTTTTATCTTGAATGCAGATTGTTGAACTGATAAAGCCAATAGCATCTGTGAAAAAATTACCTATTACTTTAATTCTGGCTCCTGATCTGCCTGCTCATGCCATTGGAGATGAAAAGCGGCTAACACAAACACTTTTGAATGTGGTGGGTAATGCTGTCAAATTCACTAAGGAGGGTTATGTTTCTATAAGAGCTTCTGTAGCAAAACCAGAATCTTTACAAGATTGGAGACCTCCAGAGTTTTATCCAACATCAAGTGATGGCCATTTCTACATACGAGTCCAGGTTATGATTCTGCCATTCAATATCTCAGCCTTAACTTTTTTAATTTTTTGGATAAATTTTTAGTAAAATCCCACGTGTTTTACATTTTCATATAGTGATGTGATTGTATTCCTTGGTAATCTAAATGATTGAGACATCCAGATCATCCATATGGATATACCGAGATCAAAGGCTAGGAATTAAACCAAAGATATTTTTTCTTGTTATTGTTGTCAATTTAGCGACTGTTAGAAGTTAACTTAAATTTGCTTTTTCTTTATCGTTATTATTATTAACACAAGCACCATCCTTTGTTCAGGTTAAGGACTCTGGATGTGGGATTCCCCCACAAGATATTCCTCATCTCTTTACCAAGTTTGCTCAGTCTCGGAGTGGACCAGCCCGACCTAGCAGTGGTGCAGGTCTTGGGCTTGCAATTTGTAAAAGGTAGGGGAGAAACATCGAATACTACTTTGAGTTTGCAGCAGTCTCTCAATTCTCAAAATATGCTAAATGGATGTTAAAACTGTAAGCTTTAATAATAGTTGTCTTTCGTCTATTAAGTCTGACTCCTCCACGAAATTGATTCAGATTTGTAAACCTCATGGGAGGTCACATATGGATTGAGAGCGAGGGCCCTGGCAAAGGAAGCACAGCTACATTTATCGTCAAACTTGGGATTTGTGGCAATCCAGATCCATCAGATCATCAAGCTACAAACAGAAGCCAAGCATATAGTGGAAGTGGAGGCCTCGCCAGATTTAAACCCTTCATCAAAGATGAAGACGACAGTGGTTTTTCTACTCGGCGCAATCAAAGAAGTTTCTAATATCCAAGACACCAAAATGGCATACCTTCCAATCGCAGTCGACAAGATGGAGTAAACCCACTTTCATTTTGCATGTTCTAAATTGTATAATTTACAGTTTGCAGCTGTAGATTAGGATGTCAGGCATATTTCTAACAAACAGTTTTCATCCGAACTCTTGCCGTATTAACTAGAATACAATACAACGGAACAAAGTTGAGAGACGATCCGTTACTTAATATGACTTGTAGTATATATTGCGTTAGTGGCATTTGTCTTCATAAAAATTACAGTATCGGTATGAATCAATTCTCCATCTCTCACCATGTTACATGGTTCGTTGTCTGTAGTTTGTGTTGAACTTTAACTGTATTGTCAAAGAAATATTATACAAGTGAACATACCAAGAAGCTTTGATATAGGTATAGAATTTGTAGATTGGAGCTTAATACTTGAAAGGAAAATGGTCAGTTCCACTTTACCATGATATCAGAGAATAATCACGTTCAGGTACTAAAAATTCTCACCTCTGAAATGCATTAAGTTGTTCTTTATAGATGGATGAAAGCTAATACGATGTGTATCTTTATGCACAATTACATTTAATAATTAAAGTTCATTTTTACCGAAATCACAATAATCAAACCTTAAGACCAAGTATTAAGATTTCATATTTCATATATTTCAATGTCGTCTCAATTACTGCATATCTTTCACCATGACACAAATTTGTAGGCGGAAACAAAGATTCTTAGCTTCTTTTATGTATTTAATTAACTCACAAGGTTGATTGATTAAAAAAAAGGAATAAATTTAAAGTTATGAAATCCCATTCTTATGTTCACACTATTTATATTCTTTCTCACCTACTTGATTTTTTTTTCTTTATTTCTTTAAATTAAGCACTTTTATTTCCTCTATTTATCTTCTATTTTCATTTTACCAAACGCCTTGAATTAAAGTGTTTCAATTATACGATTTTACCTATGATACTTCATGTGTTTTCAGCACCATCCTAATATTATACACTTTCTATATTTTTATATTTAAGGTAATACATATATCAAGAAATATTTCATAAAAGTAAAACTTTAATACTTTTTTTTATATCTTTTAATGTTATGTTTAAAAAATTTATTTCAAATAATTGATATTTAGAAATTATAAAGTCTAGTTAATGTTTTTTCAAATATTTATTTAACTCCTATAGGTGATATATACATGAAAGGTCAGTACATTAGAAAAGGACATTTTAGTTTAAATTAGATATACTAATATTTTAATTTTATTAAACATTTTTTTACTAATGCACGTTAACCTTAAAATAGAAAGATATGTTAAGGATGTAATTACATATAGGCTAAAATATGTTGTTTTAATACCATAATTTAATTCTAAATGTTTGCACCACCTGAGATATATTAATATATTAAATTAAATCAAATAAAAGTATATTTAAGAAAAAAAAATGAAATTTTAAAACATCAATTGTTGAATATATATTTTTGAAATGTCTAAAACAATATGAGAAAGAGATAATACTATAGATATTTTACATTGACAACTACAGGTGAATTGTAAAATCCATATCTTCATTTTATGCATTGAATTAAATTTATGCTTTGATTTCAAGTTTGACTCAAAATCACTTCTAAGAATGGCAAGCACATGAATCTTATGCTCTAGTTAGAACCAAATCAATATTTTTAATTAGACAGTTTATAAAATGCAATTTAAAATTTAAATTTAAAATATTGCACATTTAACAGTTTTTTCACGAAAATATCTTCAAAAATAAGTTTCTCTAAAATTAATAAACAAAATACGGTAAATTACCCTATCCATACATGAAATTAACTACAAAATAACTTACTTTTCCTATCCTTGCATTTTACATCGCACTAATCTCAATAAATTATTAAACATTCCTATGCGTATTTGTACAAGAATATATTACAAACAATATATATTTAGGTAAATATTTGAATTGTTAAAACGGCAAATAAAACAAATTCGATCGGGAGTAGGCGAACGATTCAAGAACATTAAAGCCATAGCGATAAAAGAATTAACACAAGTATTTCCAAACAATAATGATATCCATACAAAAAAAAACCAAAACCGAGAGAACGGGCATAATGTTATAATCTCATATAATTAAATAAAAACTAAAGAAGGTCTAAGCCAACACAGAAATTCCACAATACTTGTCAAAACTACTTTAAAACAGTAACTGAGACTGGCAGCCAAAAAATTTCTACGAGCCAATATCAGAATGTGGCTCACTTCTTGGTTTTCTTTGGTGCTCTGCAATAAAAGATGTTCATTTAGACAACACATAAAGCCCAAAGGGAGCAAACATGGGACAAGCATAAATTAAACTACTCACTGGGCAGGCTGTGACGCTGTAGCAGCAGGAGCACTGGGTGCAGCTACTTTTTCTCCTGGACCCTAGATATTTTACAAGAGCCAATAGTCAAATTCCAATTTCAGCAAGAATAATTTTGATTGCATTAAACCCCCCAACTGCAACAATCACTACATTCAAATTTAATATAAATACTCAATGCAGTATGAAACTCACTTGGGCCAATCGTTCCTCCCTCCGGGCAATTTTCCTTTCTCTGCTGGCCTTGTTCTTGGCACGCTTGGCCTCAAACTGATCGGATAAGGTCTTCTCTCTTGCCTTCTCTGCTTTCGACTTGTGTATGCTTTCCATCAAAACCCTCTTGTTCTTGAAAACATTACCCTTAACCTTCATGTACATGTCATGGTACATGTGTTTGTCAATCTTCTTCGACTCCCTGTACTTGCGAAGCAAGCGTCTGAGCACACGCATTCTCCTCATCCAAAGGATTTTAGTGGGAAGCCTTGCCTCCCTTGTACCCTTACGCTTACCTAGTAGTATTCACGAAACAATATAATTAATCCAATATTTCCTCGCTGTCTCACCCATAAACGTTTCTTATAAACTTGCTATTTTGCAAAACTTGATCAACCCAATTATAAAGAGTGTTATCAATAGAAAACGACAGAAAGCCAAAATTATGCATATAAACATGCAATTATGGCTTATGGTGCCAACATTGTAGGAGTCACTTCATACATGACACATGGCAGTCAGGAAAAAAAAAAACACCACACTGTTCTGCCATGGCACCACCATTTAACAACATTGTTGGTCAAAATGGCAAACTCAGTAAACTATTATAATATCACAGCAATTTCATGATATCTAAGTTAAATACCAATAAAGTCTTGGACAGTAAGAATTAAACATAAAGATTACATTGCACATTAAAGTCTTATTGAATAGGTAAATATTATGCAGGCAACAAGGCACCTAATTATACATAATGGTTTTATAATCAAAAGAAAAGTAAGTTGACCCATTTTTAACTAGTTATAGTGCAGAGATTATTTCAGAAATATGTTTAAGGACATATCATAAACTATTTAAAAAACTCTAAACCATTTCAAGTGCTTACTTCGTAATATAAATATAATATAAATAAAAATAGACTGGAAAGGATTAACCAATTGAAAAGAAAAAAAACAAATGATCTAACAATGATTATATCCCCGAAAATGAGATAGAATGGATTTCACATTAGGGCAATTAGGGTTGTGACTAAATATACCATATCCAGAGTGACGTCCTTTTCTCTTGGCCTCCTTCATCCTACGGGCACGTGAGCGAGAGTGAATCTTGGTGGGCTTCCTGATAATAAATCCATCCTTAACCAGCTTCCTTATGTTCTGGCCTGAAAATAAAAACTCCCAAGTGTTTAAAAAAAATACACAGAATCTCGAGTAAGGCATTTGGGTCCCCCAAATGCTATGCAATCATTAGAAAAACCAAGAACACTCAATGATAACATCTGTGAAATAGGATTTGCAATCTACAACTAAAATAGCTCGTGTTAGCATTCCCTTATATTGTCACAAACGCTTAAAAACACCGACAAGATTCAGATCCTGTAAAACCTAAAACGAAAGTAATGGAATGAAATGAATAATTATAAAAAGTGCGGGAGAGAGGGAGTTCGTACGAGAATTGGCCATGGAGATTTCGTTGACTTCATTTGGGTCAAGCCAAACTTTTCCTCTGCCGCACTTGAGCACGCTTGCAGAGAGGCGCTTCTGCAGTTTGAGCGAAACCATTTTTGCTGCAAATGTTGGTGCAGCCAAGCTTATCACTGACGGTGAAGGGGAAGCACCTTATAAGCCTAGGGTTTTGGATGAAGTGCACAAGTAATAATAATATGCGTGTTGGTTTGGGTTTGAGTGCCATGGACTACTTTCCACGGCCCGTTTTACTTTCTGACGGCCCAATATAAACACCCAATTCTGCGTTTCTTCTTTTCTACCAAAATTAGGACTGTTCCTGCACCTCCATATCTTCTTCTGCCACTTTCATACACAATATAAAATACATTTTTATCTTTTTTGTGTCACCCCCATAGAATAGTTTCTGGATTATGTAATCCGGAAACTCATTTGAAAAAAGATTTCTGGATTACATAATTCGGAAGTTAAATAAGACTTTTGGATTATGTAATTCGAAAAGTAATCATGCATCTGAAAAAAGACTTATGGATTATGTAATCCAGAAACTAATTACAAATTTGAAAAATAACTTTCAAATTACATAATCCAGAATATTATAGAAGGGTATTTTTGAAAATTTGAAAATTTATGGAGGTGAGAAAATAAGGTATGGAGTTATAGGAAGAAACCGTCCAAAATTAGTTTATATTACTTTTAATGGCATTGCATTCTACATCCATATGAGAAGGTGAAAATGAAATCTCTTTGAAAAAAAATACTCTGAATTGTACGTTTTAGTATGTTTTTTTTATCTGTAAAATACTTTTCCGGAATATACAATTAAAATATATAAATATATTCTGAATTTTCAATCTAATAATACATTTTAAATCTAAAAAGACATTATAAAATATGTAATTTAGAATATATTAATACATTTCAGAATGGACATTTTAAATATATTTTCATCTGAATGATCAAATTGAAATTCAAATCATGTTCAAATTTCTTTTCTAACTTTGAGAAATGGAACAAACTTATCCTAAATAAGTCCAAAAGGTGTTTATTTTAACATAAACAAAATAAACAAAGGTCATTTAAGTTTTCTTCAATTTAAAATTAATTTAAATTGAACCATATTTATTTTAGTTTAGATTTTTGCTTTTAATTTGAATGAGAAAACAATAAATACATACATGTTTCATCTAATTATAAATTAATAAATTTTACTAAATTACGTCAATAATTTTATTAAATTAATTAAATAATTTCAGTCTACATATTAATAATTAATTGTTATATTTTTTTCAAATAATGAATGTTTTAAAATATAGTATACACTTTATTGTATTGAATAAAAAAATTACTTTTTATGAGAAATTTACGAATTTAGATAATTTAAACAAATTATAAAGTAGATAAGTTTGTTTTAGGTGTACGAATTTCTAATGAAGAAGACAGTAATCCAAATCACGACTTTGATTCTTTTATTAACTTTTATTAAAAAAAATGGTAGGATGAATTTATTTATTTTAACATAGGTGTTTATATTTTAACTTCTAAGCATGTAATGATTTTAATTTTTTAAAATAATATTTAGGTGTTTATATTTTATAAAATGTAATTATGTTAGTTTAAATGATATCTTTAAATATTTTTTTTGTAATTAAGTTAAATTAAGTATTGATAAATAATGAAATAAAAATTACACCATTTTTTTTTCGTGGTAATTTCATTAATGTTGAGTCTTGAAGTAATTTCAACATAAATTTTCATAAACTTACTTAAAATAAATATGGTTAGAAATTACTTACTTAGAAATTACTTAGAAATATCACAACACTATAATTAAATGATATCTAATTATTTTAGTATAAGAAAATTTGCAAGATAAATGACATCCGTCGATATTAAGTTGACTGATTAGTGTCTGTTAAAAAATACTTCCTAATCATGAAAGTTATGACATTTGTATAGTCTTAGAGTAGGAATACTATTAGCGTTAACTAAATCTAAACTCATACTAAGGGTTTATGGATGTACTTTTTATAGGTAAAGAAGTTTGTAGATGTATTGTTAACATATAAAAGGCAAAGAAGTTTGTGTATGTATTGTTCACAAGTAAAAAAGTGATGAGATATTAATTATTTGGATCCAAGATTTTGTGATGTGAAGAAGAGAATGAGAGAATATAGCTGTGAACAATAAATATTATCTCTCATCAGAATGAAGAGATGTATAGGAAAAGTTAAGTCAGCATGACATTTTCGAGTTTATCCTTATTTATTCTACTGTTATAGTATTTTTTTATTTTCCATTACTGCAAGATTTTTCAATATTAAAAATACTATTTTTTTATTTATATAAGATGTGATTTATTTTTTAATTTTATAATATATGTTTAATATTTTAAGAAATTACTTAAAATTTTGTTTTTATTTTATTTATTCTTGTGTTTATATTAATATATTTTTGTGTATATTATGTTTATGGGTTATAATTTATTTAATTATATTTTTTATGATTTTTTTTTCTATTGTTAATTACCTTGTGTTTTGTTGTTGTAGTATTTTTTTTTTCATTATTATAGGGTTTTTAATATTAACAAATAATATATTTATTTATTTATATAATATATGATTTATTTTCTGAATTATTGTCAAATTTTATAATACATGTTTAATATTTTTAAAAATTACGTGAAGTCTTTTTATTTAATTTGTTGAATTCATATTTTTTAATTATAATTTTAAATTATGCTTATTTAAATTTAATACATATTTTTTTTAATTATAATTTTAAAATTTATGAATATGTTTAAAAAAAAAACTCATTTTATTATTAAAAAAATTAATAGGTAATGGTAAATTTTCAAATTAACATTTTATACATTTAAAAAAAAATCAAAATTCCCTCATAATCATCACACTATTCACAAACTCCCATAAATTTTCTTCACACATCCATTCTAGAATATTCCAATTCAAACACTATCACTTTCTTCACACTTTTTCTCACATCCTCATAGATTTACTCTCTCAAATCTCCACATATCCCCTCTCTAATCCAAACATACCCTAAATGAGATACTATATATTAAGTATTAGACGTTACAAAATAATAATTAAAAAAATTATCCTTAAATTGATCTAACCGACACATTGTCATTCATTTTAATAAATATGTATAAAAATCTAAATTCTAAATCAAATTATTATGCAGTAAAAAATTTAGTTACAAATTCAATTGAATTATAATTACCAATCAAATTGCATTTTTAAATGAAAAATATACTCATATTTATAAGACATGAATCGTAGTCAAAATTCGAAATTTTAATTTGAAATATTTAGATTAAAACGTTAGGTAATTAGATATTAATTTAGAAACTATTTATTAATAATAAAAATTACTTTAAATATAAATAATTTTTTTTAATTTTTAAAATAATATATATTTTAGTTATTATAGTAATTAATTATTTTTTATCTCTATAATTAATTTTAATTAATTTTTATTTAATGATTTTTTTTATTGAGGAAAGGTAACTCTTCTGTCAATGGCAACACCTTCTCTTGTAATTACAAATATGATTTCTGTAACCCTAGATTACAAATAAGAAAACCTATATAATAAATAAATTTTGAAGCAACTTTACCGTTATTTCCTTAGAAAGAAACTCACATTACAATTGGTTGATGGTCCACTTATAGTTTGTTTTTAAATTACAAAAAGAAACTATTGACAACTTTATTTACCAAACTATAACCATTTATTGTTTCATGCCAAATTAAGTTTCCCAATAACTGAATTCCGTAAGAATCAAATAAAATTTATTTTAAGAGTATTAATGGTTTGAATAACATGAAATTTGAAGATTTCATTAGTTAAGTTAAAAATCTTATAAATACAAAAAAAACTTAACTATTCAAACTCCATTTCATAAAAATCACCATATCTTTAAAACATATATATTTTATTTTCTCTTTTGAGTTTCTGAGTGATTTTTTCATCCCTTTCAAGAAATACTTTTGGGATGCTACCTTCTCGCACTGGAGGCATAACCCTTATCATTATTAAAAGTATAAAAGAAATGAAGGTTTATTATAAAGTTATGTAAATGAAATTAGCATGAAGAGCATATATCTGAATAGTGGTGAGAGATAGTAAGCTAAGCAGTGGTTATTTTATTCCACAGAAAAGAACGTGTGTGCGAGTTAGAAAAAGTAGGGCAATGAGAGAGTTATTCACGGATCTGTGTAGTGAGATTAGGCGTGATTAAGTAATTTTATTTGAATAGTGGACAAGTTTTAGTCCATGAAGCTATAATTGCGCATGCATGGTCGATAAACAAACATCTTTCTCTCACTCTCATTCTCATTCTCCTTCTCCTTTATTTATAACATACAACCCCATTCCTTCACCTAGTGTCGCACTCTGAACAAACAAAGGAACAAAAAGGGACAAGAACTGTTAAGAAACAAAGATATATACATACATATCCATGGAGGACAAAAAGAGCACCATCACAAACACGCAAGGAAGGAAGAAAGTCCTTCCATTAGGTGCCTTGTGTATTGGCGGCGAAGGAGGGATTGCGGGTCTTTTTGTATTCGGTGGAGCCTTGGCCATTGCAGGTTTCATGGCAGTTGCTTCTTTCGCCAGCAACAAACGAGAGGCAAAGGGCACCCATGATCAACAATCTAAACCTAAACCTAAACCCCAACAATTGCTGTTGGACGAACACGAATGCAAGAGTGAAGAAGATCATGACACCAACCAAAGTCTCACCTCTCTCATTAAGAACTCATCGATCCAAAATGGAGATGCCACGTGGTATGCTAAGTGAACATTATTTATTAGGAACATGCACTTCCTTGTTTATGTACATGTTTGTGTCTTTTTGTCCTGTTCCAAGGCTTCGTTAACCAGTGTTTGTCTGTTACTGCATGCAGCTATTGGACATCCAATATGAGCATCGACCAAGTAATCAATCCTTAATTCCTTTTATGAATGTAAAAGCTTGAGTTTGTGTATGGCCTTTGAATTGTGAGAAAAACTTGGATATATTTTCAGGAGGAGAAAAGCGAGGTTAAACCGAGAAGTGGTGATCAGGAGAGCCCAACCTGCTTTCAACATCAGGAAATTGTGTTTTCTGACTCTTCGCGCCCAGAAAGTGCGGCTTCGTCCAACGGAAGTGGGGTTGCGGAAGAATGCATGGTGTCATTGTTTAACAGACCAAGTGGCCAAGAACAAGAGGCGGATGAAAAGGATGAAGTAGATCAAGACGATCTAACATCCTCAGAAACAGAAACAGAAACCGAAACTGAAACCGAGGACGAGGATGAGGATGAGATGATGTCCGATGAAGTTTCAGAGGCTGGCGCAGAGGATAGCTCAAAAGAAACAGGTAGCACCTCTCTGGACTACAAGGAGGAGCAAGTTTGGCCCTCAGAGCTGATACAACATGCAAAGCAAAAATTCAAGGGAGTCACCCATGTCTGCTCCGACTCTGATATGGATAGCTCCGACGAGGAGGAGGAGGAGGTGATAATGACACACAAAGCAAATTTGAACCAAAATCTGAACTTCTTAATGGTTCCGAATTATGAACCATTAACCTGGGTTTTTCCATTGCTGTTGCTAGCGCTGCTGATGCTCTTAGTTCTACTCACCCGTCGCCCACAGGAGTCATTTTATGTACTAGATGAGGGTCATTCGGTAGTGAGGCGAATTTAGGGAATCAAATGTTAAAAGGTTTTCCCATTAGATCATCTTAAAATATAATTTTAATCAGTCCCACAAATATAGGTTTCTTAAAATTTAACCATTCTTTTATATAAGCAAAAAGTAACCATACTCACTATCCTCTCAATGAGTTTGGAAAAGTACATTGCCATGGATTAAGATATATGGAGAAAGGATTGCTTGCTATAACATGATTTTTAATACAATTTTTTTATTGTTTCTTTAGTTAATTAGACTGATGATGTAGTTTTTTTTTTTTTTATATTATTCATTATTCATTTATCGTTCTTCTAATAATTGTTTAAAAAATTACAATATAACTAATTACCTGTACAAAAACTTACATCATTAATATGCCAATTAATCTCTGTTCAAAATTTACGAGTCTCACTTTAAATTTACTTAGCTTTAATAATGATTTTATGGATTCTGATGAACTTCTACTAACGACTGAGTGTACCAAAAAAGGTTATTAACATTTTAGTGGAAATATATCTATGCCAAAATTTTACATTAATAATACATTAAAATTAATATCCATTTAAAATTTATGAAATTTTGTAGCTCTCACTTTTAGTTTACGTATAGCCTAAATCATAATTTGATGAATTCTTACGAATTCCTACTGACAACAAAGTGTACTAAAAAAGGTAATTAACATTTTTAGTGGAAATAAATCCATTTGGAGAAGCCATATACCAATCAATTAAAAAATTTAAAAGTCAAGTTATTTGCATAAAATAAAAAGGTAATTTTTTTAAAGGAAACAGAATGCGTTTACTGATCCTGCTTATTACAAATACCAATTATTAGCAGTTTTTTCCCAAATTAAGTAGAAATGGAAGACTTATGGCCAGGAAAAGTGACATTTTGTAGCAAGAGACACCCTAGCAATCTCCTTGGGTAAAATGCTTAGTTTCTGCACAAGTAATTTACATTGTATACTCCTTTATCCTATCACTCTTTTCTATTTACAGTGCCTTGAGTTTTGAGTTTTTTACTCAATAGGCTGCTGCCGGATTATTAGGTTAGTAAGTTCGAATAAATATATAAGAACTATAAACAAAATTTAGCCACATAAATGCCTACGTTGCTGTGGACAAAACTTAATTCCCTGGTCTGGGTCTGTAATCGTTGGCTGAAGTAGACGCCAAAAGACAAAGCAATCGAATCAACTAGCATTCGAGAACGCCACGGTCTTCCATTAAGCTTGGCCAGCTGCAACCGGTAGACCATCCCAAAACACCCAATATCAGATCTACTTTAGAGCAAGCACTGACCTGAAAAACAATTTATTTTTGTAAGATGACAAAGTACACATTTGATGAACAAGGATCATCTAGATTAAGTATCAATCACAATGAGTGTTTTCAGGCATTATACTGTACCAAATTTTCTAAATTTCCTTCAACGTGAAATACCATAACAGCCATTCCCCTTCCTCCATCAATCTCAGCCTGGTCATTTGATAAGTAAAACGTGTCAAAGACATGCCAAAAGTTGAACCATACTAATATAATGTCGAGACGTCTTATTTGAGTACTGTATAATTGCTTGAATTTTGGCTTAAACACTCACCACACAAGAACATATGGCTATGCCTGCAGTGGACAATGCTGTAGTGACCTCAGCCATCATGCCTGAAATAATTGTTCAACAGGTTACAGTCGAGATGGTGAAATAACGTTTGTTTAATGTGTCAGAGAGATGAGTCATCAACCAGAGCATTTAATGAAACACTACTAATATTCGTGTCTCCGTCGTACCATCCCCCATCTCTAAGCCAAATTCTGACCCAATGTTTCATCTAGATAGCACTCCACTCTTACATTATTAGATCCGAAAATGCAGTTACCACAATGTTAATAGGCCACAAGGTGTAAAGCATCCATTTTACTGGCACGGATAATGAGTAAAAATTATCGATTAACATTTTATGTTGATAGTGTATTATTATGATTACCCCGACTCTTGCATAGCATATCCTTATCAACGATATTCATTTGCATTTTGCACATCCAAGCAAGAGCAGAATTAATCAAATATTGTTCAGAATAGCAAACTTACCTCTTCGGTCAATACATACTACAGATAACCATTGGATGGAGTGCCCTTCCATATTGTGCCAAGAAGCAATTTTCTGGGCTTGCCAGCTTTCTAAACCTGGCAGGACTTCCTTATATTTTGGAATGTTAACTTGAATCATCTTAGCAACAAGGTCACCCTGCAGTAACATCTCCCCTTTTCCGTTGAAACTTTCATGCTGCACATGCTTATTATGTTTCCCGTTGACCTTAGGGGTCCAAACACTTCCATTCTTACTATGGACAGTCTCACTTCTTGCTGAAGTTGATATTTCCTCTCCATTCACAAACGTTTTACCCCACGGATATTTGGAACCACTGGAACCTTTTGATAGTTCTTCAGATTCACTATCCCCCTCGGAATCGGAAACAAAGTCATTGACTGCTTCCGTAGTGATATCAGAAGCAGAGCGTGCAGCTTGCTCCCTCAGAAACTACACGAAATATAAAATGTTTATTTAAAACACAATTTTTCAAGGTTAAGCCTGTTGAAGATGGTAAACCCAACAAAGCCTTCATACGAAATCTTACCTTCATTATTTTGTGTCTCGCACTCCGTGTTTTAGCATGTTGCAACCACTGTTTATGCCTCTGAAAAGCTGATTTGCTGGAAAGTGCCTACGAACACAGTTAAATTATGAGCTCTAATGAAGCGAAAAGCAAATATATACGATAATTGTGACTAACCATTTATGTATCTATAAACAAAACATTTTCCTTAAATAACAGAGTAAAAAGCGTGTAACCAATTTGTCTTTGTCATGGAAGAAACATACAAATCAAAATGAAGGGGAAACATAATCCAACAAGATTACTAGTAGTAATTGATTCCTCAATGATTTGAGAATCATAAGGAAACATAATATTTTAACAACTTCAAAGAATAATTGTTTCATAATATATTCTATAGGTAGTCAAAGATACTACAAATATATTATGATGATATGCTAAGATATAATATATACTAGCAAGGTATTCTAACAAATAAAATTAGTGCATGCATACATGTACTATTTAATAACAAAACTAACAGATAGCACACACTTAGAGCATAGAGAGTGAATCATATAATTCAATATCTTCCTAATTCTAACATCGCAAAGTAAATTTATATTTGCACATATACTTAAAACATAATGAGTTTCCAATTACATCAAATCTATCAAATAAAAAACAAACACTAGGATGAGTTGAACAATACTGACATTATATGTGATTATCTCCACAACTTCTGCATTTGCAAGTACATGTGAGGGAGAAACAAGATTTCCATTGACCTGCATTTACACCAAATGTGCCTCTAATATTTTAGCAACACATTTACATCTCTTTTATGACTAACATGATTTAAGCATGCAAATGTGGGGAGTGATACCTTTGCAGCTACCATCTTGTTGCCTATTTCCGTGTGTATCATATAAGCATAATCAATGACACTTGCACCCTGAGGAAGATTCTTAATCTGCAAATATTGTGACAAAAAATCATCAAGAAACGGCAGCCAGTATTCAGATACAAGTTTCTAATTGTCTTCTTCAATCAATCTGGAAGGGGGGCGGGTAGGGGGAATTAGTCATATAATACATGACATAGTCCATCCTTACCTCTCCCCTTGGTGTGAACACAAAGACACGACTACCCAGCAGATCTCTTGTAATAGTGTCCACAAATTCCCTAGAACTCATGTTGCCAACAAACTCTTCTTGCCACTCTCTAATTGCATTGAGCCAGCCAATCTGTAGGAACGGAAATACTTCATTCATGAGATCAGCATCAAGAATTTATTTTGGTTGCAATTATAAAGCCAAGGTTTACCATTAGGCCAACAACCTAATGGCATCAAAATTGGGTAATGGCTACACCAAAATCTCTCTTTAAAATCTAAAAGATTATTTCTATCGTATTGTAATCTCAGGGGCAGATAATATACTCTGAGAGCAATATTGGCATTGTTAAGACAAACTGTCTTCCCTCTTGAGCTTTTACTACTTGGTGTTGCACTTCCAACCAAGCCTGTGACAAATTCTCTCCCACTATAATGGGCAGCAATGCCCCTCTCAGCTATCAAATCCATTTCTTCTGTTCTAATCTGCAAAAAGTAAGATACTAATAAGAAAATTTTATTATGAACTTGTAGCTGATCCAGATGAAGTTCTAATCTGGACCACCGTTTATAAAAATTAGTTAGTGAAAATGGAACATGCAAAAGTAAAATTTAGAAAATGCAAAAAACAAACAAACCTGGACTTCTAGCCTAAACATGCTTTCGTACAAAAAAGGAATCACAGTGGTATGGAGACTCTGGTAGCCATTTGGTTTGGGGGTTGCAATATAATCCTTCACCTAGCACAAATCAAATATTTCTGACCAGTCACAAAGCAATGAAAATATATTTCTCTTAAAACTAACACTTTCTTTCTATTCTCAAATAGAATAGAAAAATAACATACGTACAGATCTAGGAATAGGGGTCCAGATTCCATGGATCAACCCCAGAACATGATAGCAAATCTGGAGAAAACACGAGAGAAAAGTCTTTTTATATACCAAATAAAAAGGGAAGTGAAGAAGTCATGTTTGAGACCTTGATAAGTAGTTACCTGCTGTGGATTGCTTAAAGGCCCAACCCCAACGCATGGCTTTGGTTTAATAACAATACGCAGCTGGTTACAACAAAAAGTTGGTTTTCAACAAACAAACTTAAAAGTTTATGCAAAATCTTTATAACATTAAGTAATCCAAGACATATATGAAAGCCAACCTGTGCAACTTGGTTAATCTCACTGATTGAACTTTTTGATTTGAGAACCGCTTTATAGATACTGCAAATGATCAGCAATATTTCTAAATGAATAGCCAGAAAAGCAGCTCAAATTACAAACAAGGGATGCATAATGATTGTAGAAGAATAGAATAGAAAAACTATGGCATTTAAAATGTCAAACAAGTCAACCAACATAAACCGTTGAATAAACAAAATGGTAGCATTGACATTGAGATTTGTGGCTTAACCTGTAAGGCTCTTTACATACAGCACGGACTTCCATTTTAACAGTTAGAAGGTCTAAAAATTGATCATCTTGGATTTTCTTCATTAATATTTTGTTTGCCTATCACAAAAAGAACAAATAAGCTTAATCAATGGACTATAGCGACACAATCACCTGGAAGAAAAGGTTCAATAAATGGAAATATAGAAAGATGGCAAGCAGTTATAATTTGTCTACTTATCTATTCAAACACCAAATTAAGATAGAGTAGCATTACCTCCAAAAGTTCTTTCTCATGTTCTTTGTATAGCTCTGCTACTCTTCTCTTCACCCTAGCATAGTCTTCCGCGTTTGTGTACATAAATGATAGATTTTCTAGTTCTGACTGCATCATCAAACAAGAATATCTATGAATCATAATATATCAGAATTTCCCTCATAGGATGCATCATTAAGTTATTATAATTAACTTAAAAGAATTTCAATTACTCAAAATATGCAGACTCATGGCATTACTGAAAAAAAAAACATGCATGCTAGTTCTTAGAGATTATGTAATTATAGGATACCTTAATTTGATACATCCCAAGCAACTTCGCCAAAGGAGCAAATACCTGCAATGTCTCCAATGCAATGCTAGTCTGTGCACAGTGTATTCAAGTTAGAAACACAATTTAGGAGCAAGGATTTCTATGCACTCAATCCATTTGATATGCATATAACAAGATTAAAAAAACAGTAATATTTCTATAAACCAATAACGGTTGCTTTAGGTAACTACTGACTCATTGTTGTGGGGAGCACTATACCTAACCACCACCCCCAGGCCTGAGTGTTAGTATTATAACAGCCTATGATGAGAACCAGTCAAAAAACCAACAATGGTGATATTGAATGTAACCCTTGGGCATATTTAGTACCATTCATATTATGTCACATTTTTAGAAAAATCAATGACAATAATGGAATGCAGTAAAGGCCACTCAAAAAAGATAATTCTTTATAACAATGAAAGTCATCATTAGTTTCAAGACACTGATAGTTTCATGGATTTATTAATCTCAGTTTCATGTTGCTAATTCACAATATTCCTATCAAAGTCCCTAAATTTACTATTGCAAAGTCCTTTTGGTATGGGAATGTATCTTTTCAAGTTAGATTTTCAAATGACGAGGTAATCGGAAAATTGTGTGCATCTCTCTTTATAGACAGTCTCAAATTTTAGATAGGGACCCACCTATTCAATGTTACGTAGAAGGAAATCAACAAAATTACATGAGAAGATCCATTCTCTTTTCATACTATATTATTATTTCAGAGTAAAAGAACTGCATGACCATAACAGTTTCCTCCCGGTGGCACCACACAAAAAGTCTTTCAAATGAGTGGCCCTAACCTGTTTATGTGGAGGCATATGTGATAGCGTGCGCATGTTATGCAACCTGTCTGCTAATTTGACAATTATAACACGAACCTGAAATGACAGATTTATTAGTTGCCAAACCGCTTTCAATATACAATACATTTGGAATACACAAGAATCTATTAGGTCACCTCCTCTGTCATAGCCAGAAACATTTGTCGAAGATCTTCTGCTTTCACATCTTGAACGGAATCATTTTCATTCTTATACTTCAACTTTCCAAGTTTTGATACCTAGTTAGAATTTAGAATGCAATGTGCATTTAATTCATTTGGTAAATTTATGAATATGGCACTAAAGCTATTGAGCACTTTAGACTTCCATCAATGTTTTTCAATCAAGATTCAAAAATAACAAGTACCTTGGTCTCTCCTTCCACAATGTGGCGTACGGTTGCACCAAACTCCTCCTCTATCCTCTCAAAAGTAACAACATTTGTATCCTCAACTGTATCATGAAGTAATCCAGCAGCAATTGACTCCCAATCAAGTTCCTGGACAAATGGGTGGATCCATAAAAAACATTGATTTGTTAAGCACATTTATTTCGTAAATTTTACAAAAGAGGAAGCCTTTCTTTATAACTCACAAGTTCTCCAAGAATACGAGCAACCTCGACTGGGTGAATGATGAAGGGTTCACCACTGCGTCTTTTCTGACCATCATGAGCTTTAAACGCCATCTGTAACAACCAGGAATAAAAATAAACAAAACAAATTAAATAAACCCAACTATGTTGAAGATATTATTTTGCCAGAAAGAGTATGCTAAGCATGCTTCTTCAGCTAATGAACTCACCATAAAAGCATTGTAGACTAACTCCAGTTCTTTAGAAGACAGGTACGAAATAGCAGGTTTAAGGTCCTGAGGCAATCATATGATAGATGGTACGACTCAGCCACTAGCAAAGAGGAAATCCCCATTCACAGAACTATAATCAAGAACAGAAAAGATTATATAAAATTCAGGACTGTACCTCCCACAAACTTTTTGGGGAAAACTCGGTGGCAGTGTTCGAAGGGAACGCTGAAGAACAACATAATTGCCATCTTCTAGGAGCAACTTGAGACATGTTTGATCTAGACAGTTCTTCAAAAAGTACAATATCAAGTGGTTCATCGGGACACGAACCACCAACACTAAAGGCTTCACATCCCTACCAATTTTGCAGATTAACAGATAACATAGTTAGTAATATAAACATCCATTTTAACCATACTGACTCGATATAAACAGAATGCAACAAGGGTGGTCAAAAGAGAAGGAAAATGATCAGCCAATCATTCTCATACCAAGAACCAGCATCCCTAATGCAATTAACAAATCGAAAGCACTCACACTTCGAAAGGCCAAGGGAAACATAAAAAACTTACAAAATTATACCGGTTCCGTCGTCCATTACGCCCATTGGACAAGTCCGAACACTGGTGAGGAGGATGAGCAGTGCTCGCAAGAAAGCCGGTGAGAGCCCTCGGAGCTTTCCACGCGCACGAAAGAAGACTACAGTCAAATCTTCCGCTCCCGTCCCCTCTCCACAGCTTGCAGGCGTTCACGCATTCTAAAGAAACTGCAGCATGACACCTTCACTCAGAAAACCACACTCGCAAAGTCTTCCACTCAAAAGAAAGAACAAGAGCTTATGAACCAAACGCGAAAAGGCACATTCAGTAGAATTAAAGAATCTAAATCCGGCGAATTGGCACAGGGAATAAAGAATCCAGAGCGCATCAACAGAGTGGAAAGAAGGAATTAAGCAAATTGGAAGAGACGTGTGTGCATGCAGATTTGGGAGGAGAAGGTTTTAATGAAGGTTTAGTAGACGTACCTGACATGGAGGATGCAGAGGCCATGTTTTATTGGAAGAGAGCAATCTCATTGAATCTTGAATCCCGAAAGTGTGCGGAATCGGAAGCAACGAGCGAAAGATAAGGTCATTGAGTTTTGGATTGAGAGGGAATTGGAATAGGATTTGGAATTGGAGAGTGAGAGTGGTTCTGTTGTTCAAATAAGGAATGAAAGAAAGGAAGAGATGAAACAAGTGCGAGCGATAACAAACACACCTTCCAGGAGATATCGAGTTTAGCTCAGGCCACACAAATACCGTTTCGTAAAGATATTTTTCTCTTTTTTACATTTAGTACTCTGTTCTATTAAAACCAAATAAATTAATACTTATTTCTCCTTTCTCTGTATTAATTGAACTTCAACTTTATTCATGCTAAAAACAAAACAAAAATTAATGACTATTCGCAAAACATTAATAAGTATTTAATTGCATTAATTGTAAAATATTTAATGATAAAAAATCAATTTTATTCGAGGAATTCGTGGATATGAATTTGGATATATTATCGTAGGAATTATTAACTCCTCTTGATGTTACACCAAACTCTCCTTAATTTGATAAAAACAAACAAATTCTCATTAATTGACAAGCTTCAATCTAATATTCATGAAATGAATTTGACATTTAGTAATTATTATTTTGACTTAGACACTTTTAAACTTCTGCAAATGTATAATTTACGTGTGACCGAACCTTATTAGTGTAATTATAACTTGAACAATTTTTTTTTACTTAAACATATTTAGTTTTGTGATGGAAATGAGATTTTGTTTTTCAAAGTAATGTAATTTTATGTTATATTTCTGTAAATGTTTAAATAATTTTATTTTATTTTAAAAATGAAATATATAAAAAATACGATTTAATTTGAAAGAAATAATAAATCATTGATATTTTTGTAATTTTTTAAAAAAGTGAATTTCATAAATACGAGTTATGTGAAAATTATTTTTTTTATAATTTAAAAAATATCATAAATACGGGTATTTGTGAAATACGATTTTAATTAACACATATAATGAATTCACATATGAAATATGATATTTATATAATTAAATTTATATTTATCGTATCTATATAATTGAATTTATATTTGTCACAGTGCAATTACATTTAATCAGTTTTTAAGTGTAAAAAAGTGTTTTTTAAAAGTAAAATCTCTTAATCTTATATAAGATAAACAATATTAAAGGAGATATTAAATATTATCTTAATTGAAGGTAAAAAATTATAGTTACTTTATTATAAAATATTCCTAAATGTTTAGAGGATTAATATAAACTATAAAAGTTAAGATCATGTTGATCAACTAGATTCAATTCATTATCATATAAGGTATAGAGATTGGATTGTTTCAGTGAAATATATCTTCGTACATATAAATTTTAGGATGTATATAAATAGTTGGAGATTTGTTGCTCATAAATCTTATTTTGGCATATAACTTATTAATATTTGGCATCAACATAGGTTTTGGATTTTGTGAAGTTATCTCTTCATTTGGTTTTGAAAAAAAATTATGGATCAATGTATATTGAAAGTTTATTGGAAGTATATTGAATTTATATTTGTAAGGTGTAATGTACAATTTCAGGTATATCATATTTTACTAAAATTTTATTTAATATGTATAATTTTAATTTATTTATTTTTAAATAAAATTTGTTAATTTTTTAAAATAATGGAATAATTTTTAAAAAAAGTAGTTGTATTATTTTGATTGAAAAAACTATGAAAATTAATAATGATGATAAAATTTTAAATATGAGACACTTAAAAATAAACTGGAAACCTTAACCATTAAACCAAAAACCGTAACCATTAAAGAATTTTAATAATTTTTCTTATGAAACTCAACAAAATGTAACAAGCGAATATTCGAAAAATTCTTCTAAATTTAATTTAGTTGTAACTCAATTTAATTTTTGTAATTATTACTTTTTACTTTTATAAATATTTTCTTGGAATTATTAAACTCAAATAATAAACAACATTTATTAAGATAGTTGGCATAATGAAGAATGCTTTAAATAAGATAATTAGATTATTTTAGGTGTGTAATTTATTATTTAATATATTCATTACTTTATATAAATAAGATAAAAAAAAAGTTACTATATTTATTTTTTAAATTAACATATTATGAATTTGAAATATTATTTTTTTTAATTTATTTATATTTGTTCTCACTAAAAAAATATTTATTAATAATTAATTTGAAGAAAAAAATAATTAATCAGTATAATGACTAAATTAAATATTATTTTATTGATAATTTAAAGTAGTTATACATTCTATTTTATTAAATTTTGATTAAACCTAATCGCACATGGTTGATTTTGAAGTACAAAATACTAACGTGTATAATAACTGATGTCATGAAATTGGTGAGAATCGGTGTTGTGCCATATAGAAAGGCAAGGTAGGCAATGACGTTATGCCTCAACAAATAAATACGAACCATTAATATGTTTCAATTGAAAACTCTAGACCCCAACACACTTCCTCTCTTTTTATAGTTGCTTCTTTCTCATTCCTTTATTTATTTCATTTCGTTATTAATAATTTCGCCCTTAAAAATAAATTTTCAATATTTACAATTGATTTCTATGACTAAAATCAGTCACGATTTATTTTATTTATAATGTTAAAATAAACTTATATTTCCAATGTTTATAATTAA
>Ga0123342_1003618_pt1 | contig 24635 bp, 12 predicted proteins | sample Turbeawhitnodule_FD_89960 | JGI IMG/M metagenome (GOLD analysis project Ga0123342, IMG submission 89960) | Root nodule microbial communities of legume samples collected from Mexico - Turtle bean Mexico white nodule | ecosystem: Host-associated > Plants > Roots > Nodule | place: Mexico: Nepantla... | reverse complement strand
TTATTAAAATTATTTGATTTGCATTTATTATTATTATTTTATAAATTAATTTTAAATCTTATTATTATTTTAATATTTATATTATTAGTATTAATAATACTTTACATTATTATTATTATTATTATTTATTTGGGTATACTCAGTTTATTTAAAAAAATTAAATGATTTTAATTAGCTTTTGTGGGTAAAAATGTAATTTAGAGATGTCTAGCTGGCTTTCCCTTCTCCCCTTCAGCTTTCTCTTCATTAATGAGAAGCTAAAAAATTCATCCAACTTCCCTTTCCCCTTCCCTTCTCCCTCCTCCATCAGTGGAAGCAAACGTGAAGCACCTCCTCATTTCCGTCGTCGTGCACAGTACTCATGCGGAACCAAACACAGCCTTAATTCTTATTTTATTCTTCATCAACTTTTATTATAAATTATTTTTAAATTAATTAACTCAATCAATTTTATTATTAAAAATAAAATATGTTTATTCCTATAAAATAGGATATATTCACTATATCAATAATTGCATTAAGTATTATCTGGTTTATTATTTTGTTACAATTTTATTCTTAAAAGATATATCAATGAGTTAAAGGTAAAGGAGAAAGTATATAAATTGTCAACTTTCTGAACAATATATAACTATATTAACGGTGTTGAGACCATGGTAGTAAGTATCGTACGATATGATACGATTCAGAGTATCCGCGATACGAATTGCAAGAATAATCGTTTTTCCTCCCATATCGCAGTTGTAACGTGTGAATCGTGATACGAATCGCGAAACAATTCCGAATCGTGACTTACTTTTGTAAAAATCTTAATTTTAATTTGAATTATTATATAAAAATCCTAATTTTAATTTTAACTATTTTTATAAATAAAAACTTTAATTTTAATTTACCCACGAACCTAGTGCGTCATTTCAAATGTCCCCTACTCATTCCAAAAGTTCCTGTGTACATCATTCATTACGTAAAATATAAAATTATTTTGTTATTAATTGCATCTTTACATTTTTACATATTTTATATATTTAATTATATATCACATTTTTTAACATGAATCTTAAAAAATACCTAATTCAGAAAATCAACTCTCGATAGACTAATTGTATCTCGATTCAAATGAGACAATGTCCCGTAACTTAAAAAAATTTTGGACGGTTTTGGACGGATTATTTGAGAACATTGTTCATATACGTAAACATTTTCCAAAATCTGATTATTTTTTGTGAAATTGAATATTTGATTTTAACCTGCACAATATTTCCATAAAAAATCTACATAGTATTTACACTTTAGTAAAGTTCAAATTTTATTTTAATCCTTAATCATTTTTTTATTTTACTTTAATCGTTTTGAAAAAATTTAGACATCAACAGTATTACCTAACATTGCCAACGCACTCTTTGGGATCAAAACCTTATAGAGACACTAACTTACACTGCTCATAACTAGCAAAATTTAAACAAATGAAATTTTAATTTAACGAGATCTGCAGAAAATTTACAAGTATAGAAAGTGAAAATTGAATTAATAAACATATTTATTTTCGTTGCCTGAATTTGGATGCTTTTAAAGGAAGAGTGAGTAAAATAAGAATTTGAATATGTTCACAAAATGGCTTAATTTAAAATGGAACAAACATGATGTAGCTTTCTTTTTCACACATCTCTTGGATCAAAGGGACCCATCATGTTCCTTTTTGTTAAACTGGCAACGGATAAGTTAAAGATTCAAAGTTTTGAAAAATGGCACATCATTTGAAACCACAAAACATTGGATTAACCATCATAATAACAACTCTTTCTACCAATCACCACCATTATCATCCCTAAAACTTTCCAAAACACAATCAAGGATATTCTTACTATTGGGACCAAACAACAACACCAAGATTCTTGCTTTGACTTGCTAATATGTGGTAACCTTACTCCATAATGTTCAATTGTTTATAAAAAATCTCTTAGTCCTTTATATAATTAAGAAATGGAGAGAGAAATATAAACATTATTCCTTCAACATAAAAACTTATTCTCACTATTTAGCATAACTAAAAATAAAATAAAAAATTCATTTATATACTTTAATGTGGAATTAGTTTTCGTTCTTAGCCTAAATTTTACCTTCTGAATATTTGTAATAAGGAAATTATTGAAATGAGTTATTGTCATTTTCTTTTTCATGACAAACGAATTTATTTTCACTGTGAATTATGATGTTAAAATATTTCATATTGACTCATCGTTGACGTAAATGTAATGGTATTATAATATAGTTTACGCTGAAAGTTCGTTTGTTAAAAAATATTGATAAAAATCTATTTCAAGAGTTTTCTTAACACAAGTATCTAAAAGATATAAAATTTAGGTTAAGGACGAAAAACATATTTTATCCTAACTGTATTCTAAACCTTTTATATTCATAATTATTTTATTATATGTGACTTCCTTAAAGATATTTATATCATTTTATAAATCTACCTCTTCTTTTCTCTTATATTCCTTTCTTTATATTAAATGTCTATTCTTTTAGTTTTGTTCTCACTTTTTTTTCCCTTCTTTACACTTTTTGTATTGATTTCATGAACAATTATGGTATTAATTCATCCTAACTCCTTTGTAAAAGTAAATGATGATGAACCATATTAAGTATGCGTCTGTTGCATGTCATTATTTGATTGAAGTCTTTGAAGACTTTTTGAGTTTTAATGTTGAGCTATCTTTATGAATATCTAACTTATCTTCACTACAACTTTTTTTATCAAAGTTTTCATAAATTTACCTCAAACTTTTTAATCAAAGTCAATCTTATACATCACAGATCTAGCATATGTAGTTAAACTTTCTTTATACCATTTCATGTCATGATTGATCACTTTGGTGGGATAATAAATAACTTAATTTGCCTTGAATGAGTAATACATGAATAGTTTAGAGTATTAATGGGTTTTCCAATTAAAGTTTAACAAAAAAATCAATTTATTAAATAAAATTAGCATTATTAATCTATTTGTTCATCAATACAAAAACACATAATTGGATTGGACAAAATTGATTTTCAACTGTTGAACATAATTGATATTGGAACATGTGTTTCTTAGTTTAAAAGTTTAAGAATATCTTTATTAATTTAGAAATAAATATAATTTTTGCCCTTATATTTTACATTTTGTTTGCTAATCTCACCAAAATCAAATAATTTAATTCACATATATTATTATTTAAAAATATTTCAAATTAAATTAAAATGATGTTGAAATAAATTATTTGTAAAAAATGAATTATTATATTAATTCATTTTTAAAAACTGAATTGTTAGTAATTTACTTTAATTCACTTGCATATTTAATGCAATTATTAATGCATCTATATAAATGTTATCAATTAAATTTCCCATTAAAAACTACATTTCCTAATAATATGTAAATCGATTAAAGATTAAGTGAAAGGTAAAAATATGAATAATAAAAAACTAACTAATATTTTCTTAAATTTTAAAAATAACAGTTAAATAAAAATAGAAAATCTTTCTATATTCCACAGTTTAAAAACCAAAAGATATTTAGTGTCAATAATTCCTAATAGTATTAAAGGCTTTATTGACTAATATACATCAAAATTATGAACAAAAACAGTGTTAGCCATCAAAATCAAAAATCAACCTCATTGGTCATATCATTAAGGATTGAAATGATCGATAGTTACTGAATTAAAGTCTATTTCTTTCATTTCAGAATTTTGAGCGTTTTTTTTAATGTTTTGTGATTTTAGAATTTCAACGTACATACTGTGTAAAATTTTCAGTTTCCCAGTTAAATATACAAGGCAGAAGTATAAAAAAGTATTTGTAATAAAATCAAGCAATTGAAATAATAATACAGAAATTTGTAAAATAATGATTAAGAATAATTTACTTTAATTTTATATAAATTAAATATTTATTAATTTGCATATAAAAAAAAACCTTAGTAAAAGTTTTTAAATAGAGAAGTACATGTTATTATAATTTTGCATTAGAACAACCAACACTTATATAATTTTGTCATCCAATGGGAATAACAGTTCAAATTTCTTTTGTTTTTTCCCCTCTGTTCTATCTCTAGTTTCTACTATTCGAATTTCCATTTCTAAGAAAAAGGTTTATACTACTTCCTCCTTGTTATTCGTGATGCTTTTGAATTATATTTTCTCTCTCTTACACAATAATGACAGAATCTTATCCTACTAGTAGCAAGAATCAGATAAATGGAAATTATTTTCTAAGTGCTAAGTTTTAAAGTAAAACCCCCCAACCCCCAACCTTCAACTACACAAAAAAAAATGTTCTTCCTACTCAACCACATCAGTAACAATTGGATGGAAAATATTATGCAGTAATATACCAAAAAACAATAATTTTTTCTCTTTTTTCCTTCTGGGTTACAGGGAAAGTTTAAATTCCATCCTTCAGAACAGTACCAGCAGACCAGCTGTTACCTTATAATAATCCAAAAGAAATCAGGTTAACATTATGACTGACCCATTTTTTCAGATGTTACAATGCAGTACAGCTCGGTATGGTAGGTGCAATTGAAGCTCTGGTCCTACAATTCACAGCACTTTAAAAACTTCAAAGATGCATTTTATTGCTGCAATCACACAGCTGACACCTACCCAGAGTACACCTCTCAAAGTTCATCCTGAAAGAGTCAAAGTAGAAGGAAATGATTTACTGAGGGTACTGAAAATAAAAACTGACACTTACCAAAATTGAAGAAAAAGAAATTTGACTCAATGGAAAGATCTCACAATTCAATGAATTCAAAAGTAGCTCAATAATTTCAGAAAGTTGTATTTTGTATTACAAATTCATAATATTATTTATCCTCATGACTTCCACACAATGTAAGAAAAATTATCTGACATTTATAAATCATAACTCATGACTAAGGGTACTTTTATTGGAAATTACCTATGAGGAAATTTAGTGAATCATTGAATTTATAATTATTTATAGCAACTCATGACTAAGTGTACTTTTAGTGGAAATTACCTATGAGAAAGTTTAGAAATTGAATTTAAGGACAATTTAAATTATCAAATGGGGATGTAGTTCAGATGGTAGAGCGCTCGCTTAGCATGCGAGAGGTACGGGGATCGATACCCCGCATCTCCAAATAATCTTAAATTATTTTAATATTTTTTCATGTGGTGACTGTCTCAGAAAAAAGAAAGCAAACAAAATTTCAGATGCAATGATTACTATTGAAAGACACTTTCAGGAATTTATTTATAATTTTGCATATCTAAGTATAACAGAACAGTAGTTTTTTTAAATTGATGTTTGAATATCTTAGCTTGTTTTGAATAAATTAGGACTTAAAACATAAAAGGAAAATTCAATCCAAAAGATTATTCCATTCATTATGTTAATCCACTTAATAGGTGAGAAAATTTCAAGACTTATTATCACGATAAGTAGTTTGTCCTGTTTAATGTGAAACTTTTTCCAGAATCAATGCACACTTTGCCACTTTTTTGAGGTTCTGATCAGATACAAACTTCACCAAATCACACCGAATGATCACAGCCAGAAGGTATACATTTCAAGTTCGAATAGTGTTTTTGCCAAGGTTTACTTTGTTTTTCGTGTTTGTGTCATGTAACTGAAAATATCTTGTTCGTATTTAATTTGGATAAGCAAAAAGGTTGATATCTATCTAAATGGCAACGTGGGCAGTGGTCATATACCTAACTCAAGCAAACCGTAATCACAATCTCAGCAGCCAAAGTTCACACAACACATCATTACATGAACAACGGAAGCAATAAAGTATCACGAGGCATATTCACATTAGCATTAAATAACAGAGAATTTTAGGCTTACATGGTAATCATACGTATCGTGGAGATCCGGCTGCAAAACAAAGTTTTGACATCAGACTTTGTAGTTCATAAGCGATAAGTGAACATAGATCCATTAGAGACCAAACAATTTTACATGTATTGGCTAGGAAATTTAAGAGAAGAAAGCACAAAAAACTGTTAGCTTGCGATCTTTTAGTTTCCCCATCAAATGTCCCAATGTTTTGCATTCTTTTTTCAAGCATGAAGCTTTCATATATCCTCTTTCTTAAACGTCTTCTAACTATTTATTCACCATTCATTTTTCCTAGAGGGAATGCCCGATTTTGTTCCCAACTGGTCTAAGTGTAACTACAGGTTTTGAATGAAAGGGTTTCCAAAGCACAATGTTAAAATCAATCTCAATTCGATAATTCTATATTGCATATTCTCTCCCTCTTAAACACAGATAAGGAAATAAGGATAACAAGAAGCTTTTTCTATAGAACAATTTTTTACGAGAAACCAGGATAGAAACAGTACCCTTCGGCGACGCCTCCTATTTCCATATTTATGATCCCTCTCCTTCCTCCTTTTTTCACCCTCTTCTCTTGCTCTCTGTGCCTCCTACACAATCATAACATCAAATGGTATTGATATTGTACAGAGCAACATGACAAATATGGTTATGACACTTTAGAAATACTGCTGAAGCATTTAGGCTTTGAATGGTCACCTCTTCTTCTCGAGCCCTTCTTTCTTTTTCTGCTTCTTCAAAAGCTTCTTTTTCAGCCTGAGATTTTACACAAAATGAGAATGATGCAGATACTATGATTCCTATCTGTTACAAACTAAATAACAGATACGAAGTCTAGAAGCAAAAGCTCACCTCTCTATTATTAGCCATAAATTCATCCACAGCTTGCTTTGCATACTGCGGGTCATCACAAATTAAGATGTTGTCGTAAACTGAACCTGCCTTCACCTAAAATTTCAAAGTTAATATTGTCACACTCAAATATTCAATAAAAGATATTTTCAAGTTTAGGTAAACTTCTGAAAATTACTGCTTAGGGTGTTTGGGTAAACAATTTAATCAAGACACACACCTGCCACACTTCAATGCCCACATACTTTATTGGCTTGAGAACATAAAGATCAGGATCATCCTCAAATTCTGCAGGAAACAGAAAGGGTAAAGCAAATTTCGTAATTAGAGATGACATTAGTAACATATAAAGAGCAAAACCAGAAAGTAAAGATCAAGTAACTACACCAATTGCTAAGTTTACATAGAAGATTTCATAACAAGTTTGCTAAACATTCATGCAGAGACTTATAAGCTTAAATGAATGCAAGGCTGAAAATATTACTAAAATAATTGATAGGTCAGTTGCCACCTAGTTAAAACTATGAGAATACCATTTTATAATTTTCTTGTCTAATCAAAATTTTCCCTAGTCAACAAGAAATGAGCAAAAACCAACAGTCTAGATCCATATAAAATTATAATGTCGATACATTTCATATTTGCAACAGTTACAAGTTAACATAATGACAAAGCCTAAAAGTATAAGCTAGTTTTTTTTTTTTTGTCTTTACCAGGAAATTAAAACATTGACTCTAACTTCTTGATTCTAAAAACAGATAAATCTACCTGGGTTATCAATCCATGGAATCTTCCACTTTCCTTTGTAGTTGGGATTCTTGATTTTCTGCAGTTCAATAATTTTCAACAATAAGAAAGCCTAAAAGAATAATGACTTCAACTTTAAATGTGTGGCATTAAGAACCTTGCGTTTCCACGGTCCTTTGTATGCTGGATTAGGAACCTTTGAGGGCTTCCATAGTCCATCGTCATCATCATCCCAGTCAGCAGGCTACTCAAACAAAGAATTAAACAAAAGAAAAGAAGGAAAAGAACATTCATAAGTCCATGCTAAATTAAGTCTTCTGTCAATAATTAAAAAAATATGAAGTAAAGAAATCAACCTTTTTGGCTTTTGGATCAGGAATTTCAGCTGGAATGGAATCATATCCCTGCAATATAAAAAAATTAAGCAGAATGAAGCACATGAAAATGTAACTAAAAATCCATATGACATTATGAGTTGCCAAAAACCTTTCAAGCAGAGGTTGGCTAAAAAAATTTCATTGGAATTTAATTGTCAAGTTGATGTTCCATCATTATTAGAATCAACCACTTCAAATAAATAATCTAATACTTGTAACAGGGGACTGAGAGAAAGGCAAGAAGTATCTGAAAAAGTTTAATACCATTTATGATGCCTGATGAGACTTAAAAGAGTAATTAATAAAACAAAAAGCAATTGATTTTTTTGTTGTTGACAATGAAAGTATCTTCAATACAAAATCAACAGAATTTTCCTAATAGCCCAGCCAGTTGTAGCAGACAGTGTTCCACCACAGTGGTTGCAGTTGCACGGATGAAATTTAGTTGCAAAGTAATTGACCAATCGCAACTTAAAACACTTAGCAGATATTATCTATTATTCATGTGGACATTAAACTCAGTGAAATGGAAAATGCATACCACTACATAAATTCCTAAAGGTGATCGTGAAGGCTTTTCGTGTAAATGCAAATGCTACATGTAAAGGTGAAGGTGTTTGGAAAACTTGATGAAGAATTTCAAGTTACCAGAAGAGGATGATAGTGAAGAGGGGGGCAAATAGTACCTCTGGTTTGACCCCATCAGGATCTTCAATGTACTCTCTATCATCCCAGTCTGCTGGCTGCAAAAGTGAAAATAAAATGTTTCAGATGAAAGAAAATTGATTGATAAAAGATGTAAACTATACCAAAAGAACCAAAGTGTTTCCTATATCAATTAAAGAACCCTATAGAATGAATGTTTAAGTTGTTTTTTAATGTATGACCGTTGAAGCCCCAGAAATTATTAACTAATAACAATAACAATGCAGCTCATATACTTAGAAAGGTAATTACAAATATTCTCCATTCAAACAAGTCCAGTCCCATAGTTGTACCTTTTTTGCTTTGACATCCTTGATTTTCCTTGGAGGAAGGATGTCCCAATCTGTATACATGCTTCCTGAATCTCTTTCCCGGTTATCAACAAGGATACTATAAGAGGCATCAGGCCTTAGAATAAATGTATAGAAATGAGTCAATTTATCCGTTTCACATTGCAGTTCCTTTGTAATAGGGTAATTCTGCCCCTGGTATGATAGTATAAGATGGAGCTTCTTAGTTTGTGTACCACATATATCTGGTCCAAACATCAAACTGCATCAAGCAAGACCAATCAGTTCACTCTACTCGTCAGCACAGCGACAGATTAAATAGAACACTGAAGCGCATGTTTCTACAGCATCAAACAACGAGACACCTCACTTCAATAAAATCAAGTGGGGGAATAAAAAGAGAAACATTTAAATGTGTTAAAGAAAAAGCAAACAAATGCAGGAGTAAGCTGTTTGGATAAATTCCTCTTCAAGCTCTTACTAGAGAAGAAATTAAGAAAGTAAAATGAAATAAGTTTCTCTCAAAAGTTAAAATCAACTTATCCACCGAATAATTTACAGAAATTGCCCCATTTAGTTATTCCACAAGTTACTTTTACCTTATAAAAGAAAATTATGTCTCTTTTTCATATTATTGTTCTTCTACACAAATTCCTTACAAAAAAATTATTTAAACTTAATCTATATAACTAACATAAAAAAATACGTTCAAATATACTCTTTCTAGCACATTTTTTTGTTAACTAAAATTTATTAAAAACTCACAAAAAAACCTGGGTCCCACCCTCTATCTAACAAGTGAAGTCTCACCCATAATTTCTCATGTCCTAATAAATATGAACCAAACATTGAAAGCGTGCTGTTAACATTTCTTGATACAGTATAAAATTTAGTCCATTTATAAAGAAATTCATCTTCTATTTGTAACAAGCTACCAAGCATACATCTTCTAAAACATAACATGAGAAATTGACGGACAGACCTATAAGGGGTATCACCACCAAACTTCTTCTGATTGACATAACCAGAGAGAAGTTTGATGTAACCGCCACCACATTCAATGGCCTGCTCAAGCCTAATGGAATACTGCACCACAAGGGTTCTGTCCTTGTTGTTAAACTCGGGTATCTTCGCAGATATGGCAAAATGCTTGGCATCGTTATATGTCTGAAAACCTGAAAAAAAAAAAAAAACATTCATCATCATCATCAAAACAATAATAATACAATTAATTTTTTTTTAATTTTTAACTTGGGTATAAGTTAATTAAGAGATATAAATTTCAAATTTTGTCTTCATATTTTCCCTGTTAGAGGTCAAGATCGTCCTAATAGGTCATTAGTATGTGAAATAGTTTATTATTCTAATCAATGTGGGACATGTAAGATTAATGAATTAAAGAATTATTACAAAGTGGACTTTATGCATAACTCAATCCCATAAAATTATTTCATAAGTTGAGGTTTGCACTCACTTATATACAATTAAATGTCTTAATCTCTAGTCGATGTGAGATCTCTAACACATTCCTCACACCCGAGAGTGACAGCTTGTACGTGAAATAACATATTATGGATGGTCCGATAAGTGGTAGCTTGATAAAGCCAACAAATACTCGCTAAGAGTTTAAATGATTTTGATACCATATTACAAAGTGAATCTTAAACCTAACTCAATCCATAAAATCCTTCATGAGGTTTGCACGCACTTATATACAATGAAATGTCTTAATTTATAGTCGATATGTGAGATAACAATAATGAATACCTTTGTCATCAGGATCTCCAGACCATTTCCCTGCTGTGTGCTTGAAGGTACCTGCTTTCCCCTCACTCCTTTTCCAGTCCGATAACACCCAACGGCTCTTCCATCCATCTGAAACAATCAATCAACAAAGTAAAAAATTTCCGAAAACCGTGGAATCTGAGGTGAAGTGGAGGATGAAGATTACAACGATTACCTTCGAATCTCTCTTCGAAGAAAATCTCAGCAAGTGCAGAGTGAAGAATCAGAAGGAAAAGGAAGAGCTTGAAGAAGTGGGTAGTGTTGCCATTGGCCATCTCATTCCTCACTGCAATGGCAACAAAAGTTGCTTCAGATTTCAGCTTAGAGTGCTGAGTTGAACTGAGTTGCCACAAACGAATTTAAAATTCCGACGCTGGAGGAGTGGTACTTTCTAGAACACTGTCCTTCAAATTTATTCATTTATTGCAAAAGAAAACTATTTATGAATATATTCTCACTCCGAATATTAATAATTTTCACTAAAGTTTATAAGAATGAATTAAAAATAATTTATAAGTTAGACGTTTCTATAAATAAATTATAACTTATTTAATAAGAAGTAGTTTTATTTAACTTCAATATTATTTTACTTATATTTAAGATTATTTATTAAATTAAAACAACTTGTCTTAATTGGTTGTGACATTTATCTTTTGTATTGCTATTAATATCTGCTAAAAGCATTGTTTTTTTTGTACTTTTTAAACTATTAATATCAAACTCCTTTTTTTTTTCTGCAAATGTTTAAAAGTGCAAATGGTTAAAGTTATGTGCTTTTGCTAATTTAAAGGTATCTCCATAGTTAATTGTGTTACTTCAATGTTGATCTTTTACATCTTGAAATAAATTATAATTGATTATTACTATTGTGTTGATTAAAATTGATAAAAAAAATATTTAAAATAAAATAAAACATGACTGGGTTAAACCTGCAATTCCCAGTTAAAACCAACCTTATTTCACAATCTAGCCAATGAATAAACTTTCAAAATTACATGATTTTATGCTGTCTATTTCTATTTCATTCAGTAAGAATAATTTTTGAAATTTTACAATACTATTTTTTATTCACTCTCCTATTATTAAATACAGCTTTTTTTTGGTTTTAATTTTCAGACCTATATTTTTACACAGTATATCTTTTGTTATGAACATGTGGAAAAAAAAATCCATGAGCTTTAAGATAAGATTGTTTTAAATAAATTAAAATTATTCTAATAAAGGTTGTCTTTAGAACTTTTAGCCCCTGTTTAGATTGGGGGTGGCACTGTAGCCGCAGACGGATGTTGGGTGTCACCACGTTTGGATGTGTAGATGGGTGAGGGTAAGGAGAAAGTTGGCCAAAATGAGGGTATTTTGAGGAGTGAAGAGAAAGGAGAGGGTGAGCGTAATAAAGAGCTCCAACAATATATATGTGGTTACCAAGCTCAGAAACTTCACAAAGCAGAGCACATACATAGAGAGCTTGGAGGGGGCTTGGTTCTTCGTTTGTGACCTCAGGTGAGCTGTGTGTGAGTTTAGTTTCACTCTTAATCGATTATCACTGAAAATGAACGTATGCAATAATCGATTATCTAGAAAAAAAATAGTTGATAATCGATTATGTTCATCACATAATCGATTATCTGTAAAAAAAAATCATGAGATAATCGATTATGGTCGTTTTTGCACTGAAAGCATAATCGATTATGTGCCATAAAGATTTGGATAATCGATTATGTCGTATTTTGCACTGGGTTGATAATCGATTATGATTCTAATTTTTCAGATTTATGATTTTATGTTTTTTGATAATTAATATCATAATTAATAGTAATTATATTAGTAATCAAAATCATAATTAAAATCAAAATCATTAATTGAAAAATAGTAATTATATTATTAATTGAAAATAGTAATCAAAATCATAATTAACAATAATTATATATTTATATAACATAATATTTATTAAATAATCATTAATAATATTATAATTATCTACCAACAAAATTTTTACTAATACAAATATTTTCAATTAATAAAATTATAAACGAAGAATTCATATTTCATTTCTATATTTTTTTTTTTAATTCATTTCAATTTTATATTATTTTTTAAGTTATAATTGAAACTTACAATTATTTTAATTATGAAAATTATGTATAAAAGAAATAATCATTTCTTTATTATTTTTTTCACACATGACAAAAGTATATTTTATTATTATATATAATGTAATATAAATTAAATAATATAATATTAATTATTTTAATTAACTTAAATATCTTTAAACTAATTAATATTTCATTTTCCTATTTATTTATATACAAGGATAAATTTGTAATCTTACAATTTACACTATTCAAAATATATTAAAATACTCTCACAACTATCATATCATTCACACTTCTCAATAAACTTTCTTCACAGATCCACTCTAACATCTCCTAATCCAAACACCCTCAACTTTCTCCACACTTTCTTCACATTTCCACTCACCCACACCCTCAACTTTTCACTCACCCACAACCTCTAATCCAAACAAAGCATTACTCACAAAGCTTTTGTAATAAATTTCATTTAATATATTCTTTTAAACCCAAAGAGAACTTCTTTTATATAGGAAGAAACAAAATGGTACTAAGAAAACGATTTTTTTTTAGAGAAAAACATATTTAACTACCTTAATAAATTAACATTGCTTATTAAATATTTATTAACTTTTATTTAATTTTTAAAATATTACTAACTTGTAAAATGTTGTTTAGATTGAATGGTACTTCACTCACCTTAGGGTTGGATCCATGACACTTAAATTGCAAACAATTCTACATTCATAAACCCATCACTCACTCCTATCAAAAAAATTCATATTAGGTTGACTCTTGAATTCTTGTATTGCATGTACTTTAAGTTGAGATTGAATTGAAATAGTTACAGTTTTTATTTTATTTTTGTTATATTTTTTAGAAGATTTAATTAAATTTTGATAAATTTTGATATTTTGAATTGAGTTTTTATTATTTAATTTCATTAAGGGTGACATGACTCTTAGTTTGTATCATCATTACTTAAATTATATTTCTCATATATTTAGGTATTTTCAATTGAATGTTTATTTAATCTTTTTTTTATTAATATCAAAACTCTATATTTGTCAATTTAGTACTGGTGATCACTTAGAGTCATAGTTTGTAATGACATTGTTTTATTTTATAAATTAAATATTAAAATAAAAATTAAATTGTGGAGACACAATAATGACATTTATTAAATACAATTAGTTCATGACACTCCCAACTAACTACACACTCAATTGAATAATATAGAAGTTTTGGACATTCAATAAAACAATTTTTTTCAATAAAAATATATAAATTTATGAGGAACTTTAAGACACGTAAATAATGAACGTACAAAAGTAAAATTTGTGTTACCTCAATTAACAACAAAAGTCAAATGACAGATAATTGAGTTTTTTTTAATACTTTGTAGATTTTTTTAATAATAGAAACTCAATTAAAATATTCAATTTTATGAGAGATATAAAATTTAATTAAACCTTTTTAGAATAATTATTTAATACTTAAATAATAAAATAAATTAATATTTCAAAAGTAAATATTTAGTTAATGGAATAATAAAATAAATTGAATAATAGGAATATTACTATTGTTATTCTCACTCCTTATATCTGTCTACAGTTTCAATTTGTGTAGTTTCATATGAGCAAGAACTTAGTAAAAGAAAAAGAAAATTCTCACAGATAACAATGGCTACTTCCCGCATAAACAATTAACACTTCATATTCTACACCTCAAAACACATGCAGGATCTATGTACAAAAAAATGAGTGAAAGGAGAGAAACTTTGTTGAGTTCTTCTGGTGACTAAATATCCTCCCATGCCACCATAAACAATGCATATCCTTAAGCTAAGCTATGTACCTATTCATCACTTTTGGGCTTTGATCTCTGATGTTTGTATTCCAGGGGATGATTGTGATCCACCAGTGAGTGCAGCTGCTGCAGATTCAACATGTGTAAGAAGATATTCATATATCTTCTTCCTCAACCTGTCAATTGTCTCTGCTGGTATCTGGCATGATTCTCCTTCATTCTTGCTTGATCCTATCTCATCAAGCCAATCATTCACACTTTTTAGTTGAGTGAGCATGCCTGCTATCTGCCCATTATTTGACAAGCTAGCAGTGTCCCCATCAGAGTCCAAGAATCTCTCAACAAACACCAAAAACCAATCTCTTGACCTCAGTTGCAGCATGTCAGTTAAATCAACCACTTCATCAAAGCCATTTCCTCTAACCCAATCCCGTGGTGGGGATTGGACTAGTTGTTTGTGTCCATTTGATAAGGCATTGCCTGCTTTGCGAGGAGTTCCTTGCAAGGCTTGTTTGGAACTACTACCCGTCTGACTCTGACGGGTTTTTCCATGAGATTTTGATGAAGTATCTTCACTTGAACTTTCAATGACCACCATTGGTTTGCTTCCCATGATACTCTTTTGGTTTTGAGAATTGGTTGAAGCTGGAAGCCTGGATGATGGAGGTTCTCGGTTATAAACAGAAAAAGATGATAGATTGGTGGATATAGCAGTTTGGACCCAAGAGTTCGCAAGCTTTTGTCTATCTGATTTGAGTTTTAGTGCTTCTTCTGTTATGATTCTTTCGTTATCTTGAGAAGAGTCATCTGGAATGGATTTGGCTAGCGAGTCAGCAATCATTCGTGCACTATTTAGGCTAGCATGAAGAGTCAAGAACTGCTCTATTGTAGGATGCGGGTTTTGCTCATTTGCAGAATTACTTAGCTCTGCATATACGCTGCCAGAAACATTGCAAAAGAAATGTCAGAAAAACCTGGTATGCTGCATTGCAGGAGGGTGACATAGAAGAATGGCTGTGGAAGAAATAGCAAACATCTATGGTTAAATGTGTACATCAAATGAGTCATCATCTTAACTTGGCAAGATATAGATCAGCTTTAATTTACAGTTGAACATTGACTGCATTTAGATGCATTGTTCTTCACTTTTATTCAAATATATCCAACAAATATAGATAAAGTATACACCATCATTGCAAATGCCAAGGGTCATACTTGTCAGAACACACAATAGACCTCACATGACCCAACATTAACCCTACCCTCAACAGCCCACACTTTTTCTATCTTAGAAGTTACTAATTATTAGTATATTGTACGAATTTAGAAATAAACACTTAAATCTGTATTAAGAAGCAAGCAAGAAATGATTAGCATAAAAACATAAGTACTATATTTATATGACTCATATAATGTAACTCCATATCATAAAATACAAAGCAAATGCATATGTAGCATCACTATCACTAATGTCTAGGATTCAATTTGCCATCCCACATTTTTCAGATTCCATAGTCATTTTGGTAAATCACATTTCTGTATAGCCATTCAACAATGCACATAGTTTATCAGAAAGTATCAGCATGACCTCATATCTAGAGGTGCTGTGCTATGCTTTAATGAGCAGCAATTTTATCAAAACAAACATAAACCATATACCAGTAATATATCTTGGTTTAAAGTCTAAATTTCAATTTCCATACATGAGAAGTCCAAAATCTCAATTGTATTGAGAAGCACTAAAGTTCGGAAGTACTGATATGTCATTGAGCAGTCCATAGGAATTGGTTATTAAATGTGAATATATTCATACCTTAGACATTGCAGCAAACTCTCAGCAGCAGCAGCCTCCTGAATAGCCTCAGTTGCTGCCATTTGTGCTGCATCTCTGTGCTTCATCACTTCCTGTGAAGACATGGCATTATAAAATGACGATGAAACAGTTTCAAAACTTCTTGTCCAAACAACAGGGCCAACAAGAAAAATAATCTAATAAATAATGCATCCAGTGGGCAAGGACATGGTATAAGAGCATGGGCAGAAAACATTTTACTATGGAAGACTCATAAAACAAAAGATTAAACCAACCGTATGATCTGACAGTTGACATAATACTTTTTGCATACTTATTATATATGCATTTATGATGTCACAACAATAGCTTTATGAAACTCATGATATTCATGCTTATTTAACGTTGCAAAGAAGCACCAGGTTGACTTTTTCCCATTAGCAATACCCTTCTGCAATGCCCTTAATTGAAAGTTGGAGACATGCCAGTTGACCAATGAGAATAAATACAAAACTTGCAAGGCATGCCTAACCAAATTCAAAAACAGTGTATGAGGTTCACCTATTGGGGAGGGTAGATGTACACAACCTTACCCTCACAAAGGATGTTTCTAAGATTTAAACACATACTTCAGGTCATTAAGAAGCAACCTTATTGCTGTGCTAAGACTTGCCCTCTACTAAATTTTAAAAAATGTCAGTGAAAATCACTGGTGAAGATTGCATATTAATTATATTCATCATTCAGCAGTATATACTTGGCAGCAAAGAGTAAAAAAACTGGTGAAGAAAGACGTGTTTTAAAAGGATATACCCTGCCAAGCTTTGCTATAGATGATGGCAGTGAAGCCCATTGCACACTTGCATCTGTCACTTTTCTACTACTTGGAGAAACTTTCACCAAGTTTCCAGGGAATCCAGTGCTTGAAAATTCTGACGATTTCTTTCCAACAGAAACCCTTTGCTTACCTGTCTTTTCTTGTTCTTCCATAGTTCCATTGGCAACAACTTTCTTTATAGATGTTTGAGTCCTGTGCTCTTCCTTGGAGGACTTTGTCAGCGGTTGCATCTTGCTCTCTTCTTTAGAGGACAACTTTTCACTTGAAGTACTTCTCCTAGGAGTCTGGAACACCACAAAGTGAAAGTAAGAACATAACTGTTTGATTGCTTAAAAGATAAAGGAAACTGAAACTGAAATGCAGATATCTTATAGTGACACCACAGCACTCGTATACAAAAGTAGTTAATAAAGCATTTTTTTCTCAAGGGAAATTAGATATAAACAAAAGTTGTGGTTTGAAGCTAGGAGATGTTCAAGAAGAGAAATTACGAATCACTTACTGAGCCACGAACCTCAGGCTTAGGATCAGACTTGGCAGCCCTTGATTTGGATGTGTCTTTATTCTTGACTTCCATACTCCCTTCCCAGCTCTTACGCAGCACCTTAGCTCCAAGCTCAATTCCCTGAACCAAATTTCTGATCGGGTTTCCCATGGAAATTCTCTTTCCGGTTGGACTAGCTCCACGGACACCCTTTCCTACCTCCAACACTCCCACCTTGGCAGTTAGCCTGTCCACTCCCTTGATATTTGCCTGATTCTTGACCCCGTTGGCAAATTTCTCAAAGGAAGTAGGCAAAGAATAACAACTAGTGGGGGAAGAAGGGGTGGCCCTTGAATTAAATGACTTCAATCTTGCTAATGGTTCCTTCTTCACATCAATAGTATTGTTGGCTGCAACTGCTTTTGTTGTCTGAGATTTACTCTTAGCCAAAACCGCTGGTTTCTTGTCTAATTGCTCTTCATTATGCAGTCTTACTTTCTCCTTCTTCTCCTTCTCCTTCTCCCCAACGTGGTGATTCCCCAACACTTTCCTAGGAGACCTGGATCTCTCCAAGTCCAAGGGACCAGAACAAGCACTGTTCTTTTTAGCCTTAGCGTTACCAAGGAACCCAAGTGAGTGAGTTGTTGCAACAATGTCCTCAGGGGTTCCAACACAGGCGTGCCTCCCAGGAATAGGCCTAACCCCGTGAAGAATAGGAACTGGTGAAGCACCCTCCAAACGATCCACAAAAACAAACTGCCCCAGTTGAATCTTGTCACTGAGGATGAGATCATCATGTTCATCAGGGAGAGAGACATAGGTGGCATGCAAGGAATCAGAAACCTTGAGATAAAAGCCTTGATTTGGGAACAACTCACCCCCGGCAAGAGCCGGAACAATGCTCACTACTTGCAACAGAGAGGACCTGTGCTCACCAGCAACTTTCACATCTGTGTTCATGTGCTGCATAAGTTTGAGAAGCACCCCAGGAACAAGACTTGCCATCTTTTGTTCTTCTGGCAGCTTCAATATGCATCACTCTCTTAATACCCAAATGGGGCTTTAAACACCGGGAAAAAAACAAGGAAGCGTTTTGCAATGAAAATGCAGAATTTTAGACGTTTTCTAAGCAAACTTGCAACTGATGGAATGCCAAATCTGAACTGAAACAATAAATGCTGCGATGCCTTCGGGGGATTCTACAATCGCAGAGAGGGAAATCTTGCAATAAAGTCGCAATCATAGGCTATCCAAGTAAAGAGTAAATTGAATAAATTGAGAAATATTTCAGATTTTGGAAAGGGAAGAAGAAAAAAAGCATAGGCTTTGGTAGCAATTTTTAATACTAGAAAAGGACACAAAACAACAAATAAGACACCAATAAGCTATCAAAAAGAATTCCCCAACCAGAGGATGAAGAGATTTTCTATCCTGGTTAGTATCATTGGGTGGTAGTACAGCTTGGACATGAGAAGGAGAACCCACCCACCTTCCTAGAAACACAAGCTAGACGGTGACAAATATGTGAAGTCCAGAAATGGGAGAATTATTTCTCCTTTGGAAATGGTTTGGAATCAGTGTCTTGTACATTTCACAGCAATAATAACAGTTTTGGTTGTCCACACCACACTAAACCAAGAAGTAAAATTTAGAAGCCATAAAAACACAATTCTTTTGTGGAAGCTACCTTTATTGGCTCTGTGTCATGTTGGAGAATGATGTGAGATTTAGATAAAAGCCTTAAAAGGTTTTAAGGAAAATAGGTAAGGGGGTATAATTGGCACCATGCTTATTGCATGATTGATATGAAAAAGAGCTGTCAGTGTCTGACAGATACATCTAAACACACATGCACATCAATGGATACAAGAATAAGAAACCTGAACTTGACCCACTTTAGTTTTGGCTCAGTTACTGAATCACACACACAACAAAGAAGGCTACTTTCCTCAAATCAATAAAAAAAGGGATAAAGGGGAACCTCTCAGAGCTTCAATTACTATACTTTTTTATGTGTTTTTATTGTTTTTTCTCTTTAATTATGAGCAAGGTGAGAGCTTTTCAAAGAAAGATTCCAATTTTATAAAGGGTGAATGCAAGACTCTGCATGTGCAGGGGTAACGCCGGTGTTGAGAACATGGTAATGGTGTGTCGGCTACCTAAAAAAACAAGATTCACGTTCTTCATTATTTATCCAATCACAACAAAAAATTAATTTTCTAAGAAAAACATCATCAAAAAGTGTTTTAGATAATGTTGGTGAGTGTTTTAAAGCATTGATGAATTACAAATGAAAAATATTTAAAATGTTACTCCCACTTTTTTCAATGCAATTCTAATGTTCTTATTACTATTTTTAGCTGTTAGAACTACACTATAAACAAATTTCAATCCAACACTTTCTCTATTGTATCAATATTTCAGTAGTTGACATTGATAATAATGTGTGTTTCTTATTTAAATAATATTCAATTTTTAATAATGTTCTTTTAATATGAATTTAACTATTTTAGAATAAGAGTATTCATATTTTATAAATTAAAAAAATTTATTAAATAAAAATTTTAGAGAAAAAAAAGTAATTAATTGATATATTATTAAACAAGATATCATTTTAAATAAAAAAATTATTATTTTTAAATTATTTTCTATTATTGATAAATAATTTTTAAATTATTATCTAATTAAATTTAAAATTTAGATAATTGATAAACGTAGTTATGTGCTAATTTAAAAATTATTTATTAGTAATAAAAACTAATTTAAAATTAATAATTTTTTTATTTATAAAATAATATCTAACCTAGTTAATATAATAATTAATTTTTTTAATTTTTAAAATTAATTTTTATTTAATTTTTTTTAGTAATTACGTCAATAAACTCAGTATATTAGTAATATCATCTTAGAAATTCAGCAAATTTAATTGATTTTTTTTTTCATGTTTACGTTACAAGTGCCTTCTATTAACAGCGAGAAAACATTTATTATATATTTTTTAACAGAAATTCACTTTCTTTCTCCCTCTTAATTGTATAATTTATTATACGTGTTGTTTTAGAAATAATGTTCTTTACGTAATTATATAATTGATAACTTTATTTTGCTTCAACTAAAAATTTCGGACCTAATTATATATAAAAATAGGATGTAATAAAAATATGCATTGGGCTTTATTCTTAGGTCATAAAGGTATTAAAAGTTGTTGTTTTTTTAATTAAAATTAGTTTCTGCATTAACTGCTATAGATATAGTTTTCTAAATTGTTATTTTTAATTCATTTCATTATTTTCGATATATATGTGGTAGTTTTATTTCTTTTCTATATTTTTTGGCAATTGTTTGTATTTTAATAAAATTGCATTTATTCCTGTTTCATAGGTGGCATGAGACAGTAAAAGAAAAAGGAACATAATATTTCTTTTAACATAGGTATTTATTGTTTAAAAAAAAACCTATGAAACAAAACATGTGATAACATTATGTATCGACCCAACAACCTAATAAATATCTACATACATGGAATATAAAAGTATATGAAAGTAATTAATGGAGAGAAGCCAATTACTATCAGTGTGGTTTAAAAATATTATTTTTATTGCAAACACAGTAGGATGGTAATGTGGGCTCATTCTCCTCCATAGTTTTGTTATGGTTCACAAAATATGAATTAGGTTGGTCCTTTTTAAATAATGTAAGTTTATTTTACTGGTTCGTTTTACATTTAAAAAAATATGGATAAAAAATACTGTTGTTAAAAAATTAAAATTTTATTACAGTTTTAATTTATTTAATTAATATAAAATATAAAGGAATTTAAGTATGAAAGTTGTTAAAAGGTTTGATTAAAAATAATGAAAATTTTGTTTTACATTTATTTTTCCTTTATATGTATAACGATTGGTACTGGACAGATCAATCCCGGTCTCGGTAACCGACCGTCCAAGTCAAAGAACAAGAGATGCGATAAGTAACAATAATTATAAGTAGCGTTGAATGAGTCAAGGTGCATCCGAAATATACGAAAATATCTCCGATAAACCAGCTAAAACAGATTAACTCTCATGATAATAGAGGACCACGATACATGTAAAATAATAACTGATATACGGCCCATCAGAGTCACGACCCATAAACTAATACTATAAATAGTAAGGTACGTTTTTTCCATTTAATCAAACAACACTCTTAAACCATAACACTTACTTGAGCATTGGAGTACCTTTTTTAGGTAACCTTCGATCGAACGAATATCAACATTAAAGGAAAGAGACTTGAATTAGTTAGGAAATTACTGACACGTCAGCAATTGTACGTCCAATCATAGGTACTATCTGAGCCCTTCAACTTATATATGTACAAATGTATGTAAATGTATCTTACCAAAGTTTTACTATAAAATATTTTAATGAAAAGAACTAATTTTTTAATGAGTATCTTATTGAAATCTTTTTTTATATTATTTTTTATTAACAAACTTTAAATATAAGATTTTATTTCAAATTAAATTCACTGACATTCTTAATATTAACTTCTTTAGACGATTAAAATAAAACATTCATTTTTTTAGTACATTAAATTCAATTTTTTTAAAAAATAAAATAAAATAAAGGTCACAATGCAATAATAAGTGATTGAGGTATTATTGTTTTTATAAAAAAAAATATTTTTATTTACGTAGACCAACCTGTCTCGCCTCACTGCTAACCTGTACAGACTGTAGGTTATATAGGACGACAGATAAATAGGTTAGATCTGTGAACCCGTCCGCACAGACTGCGGACCGGCTCATATGACCCAACTCACATCTTCATTCCTAAACAATAGTAAGTGTATTTCATTCCTAAACAATAGTAAGTGTATTTCATGGTTGACGTAATTGTTACACACTCCAAGTACATATATTGAGAAAATAATTTGTATAAAAAAGTTGTATTTGATTTTCAAACTATAAAAAACTTGTGGGATCAATACTATAGTTAGCGAGTATATAGTTTAATGAATCTAGAAAAATTATTGATAAGAAAAAAACACCAATAAGCAAGATTATATAAACTAATTTACTTTGTGTTGATTTTGAAGTGAAGTTAAAAAATGGGAATATTGATAATAACTTAATTAAAAAAACTTATAAGACCTAAGTTTTACACAGTTTAAATTTAAAAACCGGAATTAAATCTTATTTTTCCTATATTTTTAAATATGTTTTTTAAGAAAACAAATTGCTCATATGTGTTTTCCCATTTTTTTTGTTGTGGGTTGTTAAAAAACTTCTTTTAAAGTAGATGCAAAAATTAAAAAAATAATTAAATAATTAATATTTGCTTAAAAAAATATGCAACTTGAAATAGTGTAATTATATTATATTCTTTGAGACTTCGCCAAACGCTTAAATGTCATTCTCATTAATGAGTTTTGCCTCGTCTTCAAGGTCACGACAAGGAATTCTTTATTATTCAAAAATTTTTGTATACAAAATCTCACATTATTAACGTAATTAAGACACTCCATTAAGTGTGTATAATATTGAACCATTAACACATAATATGGTTTTCTTCATTTTTTTTAATGTACACATTTTCTATCTATTATTTTCCTTTATATATATATATATATAAATATAAAAATTGTTCCTACTAGGGAAATGAGACCTAGATAACTATTAAAATGTTCTTCTCCTTCCTTCGGTCGGACAGATGACTGGGTGATAAGTTGTGATTCTTCTCGTCCTCTTGCTTATCCTTTGATAGTTGGCACTCGGTCGTCGAGCGAATCACCGGATGGTGGGAATACATGCAAAGGCACTTCGACGCTCAAGTCAGTTAAGCGGGTGCTCAGCTCTCAGGTAGGTGAACAGTAATAAATGACATACCTTACTCCTTGGGATGCGTGCTATTTATATTATTCTAATGGGCCTACCTTGTTGGACTTGTTTATCTAGGTGGATATCGCTTAGGGTCGCATTACCCAATTCCTAATGATAGATTAATTTCACTAACATTGCTTTGAGCGTTAACTGTAATGGGGGTCGGCCGTCGGCCAAATCATCATGACATGGGTCGGCCATCGGCCATATTCCAGTGGTCTTGATTGTCTCGGTCAAGCCTTCTAAGGTCTCGGTCTCTCGGCCAAGTCTTATGAGGTCTCGGCCAGTTTCCCTTGGTCTCGGTCAAGTGGACTCGGCCTCGCCCATACCGGTACATAAATATATAATAATCCTAGGTTTGTGGGGAAGGGGAAATAGTGAGTTGGTTCGAAAGAGCAGTAGGTTGGAAAATTGGTGCAGGCGATAAAGTTAGGTTTTGAGAAGATATATGGGTGAGTAATAATAATCTTAAATATATTTTTCCTAGGTTGTATTCAATATCTTTGGATCAAGGTCGCAAAGTGGGAGAAGTAAGTGTGTGGGAAGGATCAGATTGGAATTGGAGGTAAGCTGGAGACGAAATATGTTTGATTGGGAACTTGCACAACAAGAAGAATTACTAAGAACGTTGTCTTGTGTAAAACTGAATAAGGAGGTAAAGGACACAAAGATATGAGAGGGTGATGAGTTCTCAATTAAATTAATTTATGAATGTGTAACAAATCTTGTTAAGGAAAGTGAAAATACTAGGTTCAAACAATTATGGTTGTCTAAAACGCTCAGTGTGAAAATTACAACATGGAGAACTTTGTTGGATAGACTTCCAACACGAGTGAATTTAATTAGGAAATGAATAGTGGTTAGTTTTTCCATTTGTGTTTTGTGTCAAAAAATGGCAAAATCGACCCAACATCTACTATAGGAATGTAAAGTTGTTTTTGAAGTTTGAAATTATTACTTCACATAGATTAAAATTTTGTTCGTCCAACATAAGGGAGTGCCATTTTGAAAGTTTTCATTTGGATCATATGAGTTCAAAGCAATATATATATATATATATATATATATATATATATATATATATATATAAAAACAAAAATATTTTTTATTTTTTTTTTTTTTTTATATTTTTATTTATATTTTTTAAAATATATATATATATCACACA
>Ga0123342_1003617_pt1 | contig 24641 bp, 12 predicted proteins | sample Turbeawhitnodule_FD_89960 | JGI IMG/M metagenome (GOLD analysis project Ga0123342, IMG submission 89960) | Root nodule microbial communities of legume samples collected from Mexico - Turtle bean Mexico white nodule | ecosystem: Host-associated > Plants > Roots > Nodule | place: Mexico: Nepantla... | reverse complement strand
GCTCCCAAAGCTTTGAACATGCTTCTTGTAATCCTTTGAGGTGGACTTTGACCTCCATGGGCGTCCTCCATTTGTGCCTCCACCTCTTCTTGAGCTTGATGATTGGCCTCCATGTCCTCTTGAACTTGATCTCCATCACTACTTGTATGCTGAGATAATTGACCTAATTGTGAAGTGTTTGTTGTGTCCTTGGTCCTCTGCTTCTCGAGAGGCTTTGTATAATCATGTTTCTTTAAACTTAATTACCTAATTTGTATACTAAACCATCTTCAAGAGATATGTTAAATTATCTTAGAACTGAATTAGGCATAATCAGTTTAAGTAATAGTTCTTCATAAAATATTAATTGATTAAAAAAAATATCAAATGATTATTTTTAAACTGTTGTTTGCTTTTATAACTGACTATTTATGTTTTTAATCATTGTATTTTTAATCAAATGATTATTTTCTATTTTGCCTGAATAAATGTGCATTCACGTGATTTATTGTTGGGATTTGGTGCATACCAAAATATTCCACAACAACTTTTCAATATCTAGTCAATGAAAAATTTCAAATGCATTGATTAAATTCTCTCTTCCCAATAAAAATGTGTTGAATATTTTTAAACACAGATTAATTGATGCCTGCTCTCACCCTTATAAAACCTAACATTGCACAACACCAAACATTTGTTTTCTTCTCTCTACTTGTATTCATTTCATAACAGATTTCTCAAATGGCTTCCTCACAAAAAGAAAAAGAGGTCCAGAGGATCATCTTTGTTGGTGATGAAGATGCCATGACAATATTTCTACATGAGATGAGCAGGAAACAAATCAATATTTTTAAGGTGCTGAAATTTTCCTAGATGAAAGAACAAAAACTAGATGATGCAATGGAACTTCTCATGCTTCAAAGGTTGAAGCCCTTTCTGAAGTTGACAGGAAATGTATATCCTGATTTTATTAAAGTCTTTTACACTAACCTAGATTTTAATTGCAAGAATTTAGTTTCAACTAAAGGGGTCTAAATGCTAATTACACCTACCTTGTCAAGTAATATAATTGGACTAAAGCAAAATCGATTCAAGGTTGGCAAAGGAAACACAAATGAAATAGATTGCTTTATATTACTAAAAATGGGTTTTCAAAGGAGCAATTGATGGTAGAGCCTCCAACCACACACAACCACATAATAAAGAAGATGAAGACTTAAAGTTTGTTTATGGACTTATTTGAAAAAATGGGTCTAATTGGGCTTTTGTTTATCTTTGTAGGTTCAATCAAGAGGACAAATCTAGAATTAAAGAATGTATAAAATATATCCAAGAAGACCTCCAACTCATCAAAACATAAACTAGAGCTTTGATCAGAAGAACACAAGAAGACTAAGTTTCGGCTAACTAGTCAACATTATTTTTGGGCCAAGCCTTAACTTACAGGTTTTTAGGATTTCATGGGCCATGTATTGCGCCTAGTAGCAAAAAATAATAGGACCAAATAGTAAAATAGGTCTAGTTAGGGTTAAAAGTGACTAGTTAGGTGATGTGAGTTAATTTTAGGATTGCACATTTTATTGGTTGCTCTTTGTTTAGCAATTATGGTGAGAATCCTAAGAAGATTTCCAATGGACACGAACTTAACCAAGTGGTTAAGTAAGTGTGAAGGTTCACTTCAGAAGGGTAAAGAGAAAAAGACAATTATAAGGTGCAAAATGGTGCAACGAAAATTAAGACAAGGAATAAGTAAAGAAGAAGAACAAAGCAAAGAAAAAATTAAATATTAGAAGAAGACATGAATGGAATGGAAGGAGGCGTAAATAAAAGATAAAAGAGGAAAGGGATGAAGAAATCCTATGGGAAGAAAGGAAGTCACGCCACTTGGAGCAAAGGGACTCCAAGATGAGTGATGCTAGAGCCGCCATTGGAGATATTACCCACCCAAGATAAGAGGCAAATAACTTGAGCCACCACTTGAGATATTACCCATCCAACATAAGACCCAACATGAGAGCTCACAAGTCTCACAAAATCACTCCTACAGAGTTTCTTTACTATTCAAAATCAAGTTGAAAATACATAAGGCAAGACACCCTATTTATAGGAAGGGGTGCCTTGGTGGGCAAGATGGGTGAAGGGTAGAAATGGCAAGGGAGAGAGGGTGCCTAGGGTGTTGACCATGGTCAAAACCACACCTTTAGGCATAGCTTCTAGAAGGTAGGTTAAAAACCCTAATTCTAGGTGCCTTGTCTTGAAAAAGTGGGTTTGGTACAAGCCCATTTCGCTAAGTACACTCCCTTTTATGCTATGTGAACCTACTCTACCCTATTTTGCTATTTGGACCCCAAAAGTGAGCCCAAATTATTTACAAACATGTTTTTTTTATTTAAAGAAAACTAGTAGAAAGAACAGTTGATGTTCTCGTCTATGCCAAGTTCTTCATCTAGTGAGGTCCGTCTGATATTTGGTAGGGCCTTGACTTGATTACTGATATGACTGCTTAGTGTAAATTGTCTCTTGAGTTCTTGGTCCTCTTCTTGGATACTTAGATTGTATCATTAGGGTAACAATTTGGCTTCTTTGAGCCCAATATAACCCTAGAAATTCTAGGATATAATAGATGACAAAATTACCTTGGCATAGAGCACATGAACATCCACATGGCAGCCTAGGAGTGGAAAAGAGTTAGCATGGAAGATGTGAGCTAAACATGGAAAGGATGAGTCCACATGGCACCTTCTCATTTGAGAGTTTTATTTTAAATTTTCAAATTTGGCTCCAAAACGTTCAGCCCTCTCTCCTATAAATTGATGTGCTTGGCTCATGAAAAGTAAGATCAATTTTATGAGTGTTATGTTGCCAAATTGTTAGCCTAAACAGTCATTTGTCTAAACCTCTCTAGAATAGACACCTTCTTCTTCTTCATTTTCTCCAAGTGATATGGCTAAACCAATCACTCTTCATACTCTCCATGCAACTACAAGGAATCCATAGCTCAATTGGAGCCATCCTTGATCCATTTCTTCCATTAGCTTCCACAAAGTTCATTCATAATTCAAAAAAAATATGCAATCGGATGAGAGGATGCAATTAGCAATAATTTGTGGATCATCAAAAATGGTAATGCTACAGACATTTCTAAATCAAGCAATTATGGTGAAGATTCACAAGGAACTGAGATGAATGCTCTGGTAGCCTATGTACTGTTAGAATTAATGGTCTAAACAAGAGGGGTGTGAATTGTTTATGAAAATATTTTCGCAAAGATTGGCTAAGAATGAAGATTTATCAACAACCACAGAAGGAGCAATCAGGGAAGCCAAACAATTAAAGCAATTAAAATTGTTTGCAGAAAAACAATCCGTTGAAATTTCGTTTTAATAAGTTGTTTATAACAGCAGAGACAAAAATCAAATCAAACAGTTTATAACGAGTGAGTGAGAGAGAGAGAGAGAGAGAGAGATTACACAATCAATTTATATTGGTTCGCTCAACCCCTGAGCTACATCCAGTCTCAAGAAAACCACTGGGTATTCCACTAGTAATCAATCACAGATTACAAACACTTAACACCACAAAGAGGTGATCTTGACCACACAAGAACACTCACCCTCTTTTCTTTTCACACAACCACAGTCAGAATAACCTCTGACCTTACAGTTTAACAAACTTACAAGTATAGAAAAGAAACAATTACAAGAATAAAAAAGGAATAGATTACACCTGGCATTTCAGGAATCACATAGCTCCTAAGATCATCTCTTGAACCAATGCACAGCCTTTAGGCAATCTTGCAAAACATTGAATCAAATCTCTTCTCAAAAACGTTTTCAATCTTACTTTTGTGTATTTTTTAATATAGAGAGAAACAATATTTATAGATCTTAAATCTAGCCTTTTTAGGCAGTTAATCATGAGCCAAAGCAGTTTTAATTCAACTGAAAACAAATTTAACAGGTTTTTGAAAAACTGTTAAGAAATGTGACAATCAACCGGTTGAAATATCGTTTTAATCGATTAAATTGGTTTTGAAAGTTAGTCAACCAAGTCAAAATCAGTTTTGAAAACCTTCAAACAGCTAGGTGAAAACAATCGACTAAATCGTGAAATCAACTGGTTGTTTTTCACTTGGCTTAGAAAAACATTTTTCTCTTTCAAAACAGATTGATTCAACTTGTGCATAGGATTAAGAATGAACTTTACACAAATTCTAAACACCCTAAAACTAAGCTTCAATCAAGGCAACAAAGCATCAAGCTCATATCACAGATCTGGTTTCATCAAAGCTTCCATGTTTTACATGTACCACCAGTAGAGAAGGGTGAACTTTTACCAATTTTCGAGAGGGTTATGCTTCATAGGTTGGACACCTTTTCTGTAGAGCAAAAAGCATATTATGATATGACTACAACAAGGTTTCAACATCTTGATGACCAGATTGAAGTTGTACAAGAGCAATTGAATGAGTTTTACCATCATGATGATTAACCGGTTGTTTTTGGCTTGTTACTGGTTTATATTTTCATATGCTGAATTGTTTTAAGTTTCTAGTTTTTACTTTGGGTTGTATGGTGTTGGTGTATCCACCTTGATCATTTTATATTCTCCTTAAGCATTGTTATTACTGTTATTGTTGTTATATTTGTATGCTTATTGCTATTTGATGGACTAGTACATCCATTCAAAAGGTTTTTGTACATATTTTTTGTTTGATGAATAGAAAGGGGAAGAAATATGTGTTATGCAAGTCAGAGGGAGTAAGGTGAAGATCTAAAATTTCTTCTTTTCACCTTTAATCATTGCCCACAAAAGATAAAGCCTTTTCAATAAAATCAATCTGTTAAAATTTTGTCATAATTGTTGTAAACAATTAATTGTAAAAATCTTTCTAAGTACCATTCACCCCCACTCTTGAACTTAGCTTTCCCTTTATTCAATAGAAGGGCCTTGCGATTATTATTCCAAATGAAGCCATGAGGATACAAAACCAAATTAACGTCATCGAATGAGTGAACCCCTAGAAGGGACAAACCAAAATGGCGAAGCTATAGAGAAATTATTAACACAATAGTAGGTGGCTTTGCGAGAGGAGGATGTTCAAGCTTTGCCCATAAGAAACACATTTGTGTCGTACAATCCATGAACTTGGCCTCCGGTTCAACCCAACTGAGGAGGCCCCCATCACCTTCACAGATGGGGATTTCAAAGCGATAGATTTGACATAGGATGACCCTATGGTCATCATGGTGGACATCGATAATTTTGCAATTATGAAACAATTGTTGATCAGGGGAGTTCTGTATACATACTGTACAAGAAAACATTAAAAAATATGAGGATATCGGAGGAAGACATTCAGTCTTTTGATGATCAAATCGTTGGTTTTTCTATAGAACGGGTGGACATATGAGGTTACATAGATCTCTACACCATGTTTAGGGAAGGAAAGAATTTGATTCAGACTATCAAGATAAGATACCTAAATTTCAAGCCAATACCTCTTATAACATCTTGTTAGGATGACCATCTTTCAACCATTTGGGAGCCATAGTTTCAACACCACATTTGGCCATGAAGTTCCCATCGACCTCTAACGATATCATCAGGATACATGTGGACTAGAAGGTGGCAAGGAAGTGTTATTTGGCTAGCTTGAAGGTAGAACCAAAAAATAGAGAACAATCCTAAGAACCCATTTCTCAAAGGAGGGAGCATATGGTCGCCTTTATGGACCTTGATCCCTGGATGAATGACGTTTGGCTGGAACCACGAGAAGACCTTGAAGGTGTAACTAACATGAGAACGTCATTATCTGCAAACGATGCTACCATCTTAAGCCAAGGGTTGGTAAAGAATGTTAATCTCTTTACTTCAACCGCATTCAACATGTTGGGGTGAGCCCCGAAGTCACTACACACAAGTTATCCGTGTACAAAGAAGCCCAGCCAGTCGCCCAGAAAAGAGGAAAATGGGTGAAGAAAAATGTAACGCGGCAAAAAGCGATATCGACAAGCTACTAAGCACAATACACCACTTGGTTAGCCAATTTGGTGATGGTGAAGAAGGTGAATGAGAAGGGAAGGATCTAAATACAATTTGCTCAAAGGACGCTTACTGGTTGTTGAGCATTGATCGCTTGGTAGACGGTGCGACAGCCACTTTGTGCAAAGTTTCTTATATGTGTATTCCGAGTATAATCAGATTTGGATGCATCAAAGGAACAAGGAAAAAACATTCTTTATGATCAACTGCGCTAACTTATACTACAAAGTAATGTCGTTCAGTTTGAAAAATGTTAAGGCCACATACCAAAGGTTAATAGGTAAAATCTTCAAGAGGATGCTTAGCCAAAATATCAAGGTATATGTAGATGATATCGTAGTCAAATCCAACTCTTGTGTACAACATGTAGAATACTTTCAAAAAGTCTTCAAAGCATTGAGAAATCATGGAATGAGGTTGAGCCCCGAGAAATGTGCGTTCGGGGTCGAATGTATTCTTAGGATTCATGCTAACACATTGTGGCATAGAAGTCAATCTAGAACAATGTAGAGCAATCAAAGAAATGAGGAACCCCCTAAATATAAAAGAGGTGAAGAAAATGATCGACCCATTAATCACTTTGTCCAAATTTATCCTGAAACTTATGGAGAAAACCAAACCAATCGTCCAGCTACTGAGGAAGGCCGTTAAGTTCAATTGGAACCCGAAATGTGAATAAATATTCCTTCAACCAAAAGCCTTCATCGTAGCACCCCTAGAAATATAAAATTCGGATCCACAATGACCAATTGTTGTGGACTTGTCGGTATCAGACAAAGCCATCAGTGTTGCACTTGTCCAAGATGTAGATAAAGAGGAATAATCAGTATCCTTCATTAGCCGAATCTTACACGATGTTGAGACCATACATCAGATGATAGAAAATGTTTCCTTGGCACTCATAATCATTTCCCGAAGAATGAGGATGTACTTCCAAAATCACAAGATAATTGTGAGATCGGATTACCTTATCATGAAAATTTTGGCTAATCTTGACTTAGCGAGACAAATGATCAGATGGTTAGGTTAACTATCAGAGTTTGATATCCGGTATAAGCCGAGGGGGGCAATCAAGTCACAATATTTCGTTGACTTCTCGACAGAATTAAGTCCCACACCCAATGATGAAGACATACAATGGACGTTATGTTAGAATTATAGGCCTTAAACAAGAGGAGGTGAATTGTTTTTGAAAGATTTTTGCAAGTATTGAAGGTAGAGAAAGACAATGAAAAATCAATCAATTAGAAAACTGTTTTTAATTTGATTGTAGAAAATCAACCAGTTGTTTTTGTGAAACAACCGGTTGTTTATACCAGCAGTTTATTAAATCAAAGCAAAAGCAATTTAAAGAGAATAAGGATAGAGATATTCAAATAGGATGTTTATACTGGTTCACTCTTTACCAAGAGCTACATCCAGTCCTCAGTTAACCACTGAGAATTCACCAAGTAATCAAACTTTGATTACAAACAACACACCAAAGTGATGATCTTGAACCTTTCAAGAACACACACCACCTTTGGCAAGAACACACAGTTTGCATAACAACCCTCTGAAACTACACAACACCAGGTCACAGAGAAATACAATGATTAAGGAAGAAAGGAATAAAATACACCTTATACAATCAAAAATTAAAGTAAAAATAATACAGAGAATCTTATTCCACACTTGAGAATGATCTAAAAGCTCTTTGCAATCTTGAAAACTAATTTTGATTGATCTTTCTTAGTTAGTTAATAACCAGAAGCGTAAAACAACCTTTTTATACAACAATCAGATGGTCAAAGCATTTAATTCAAGAACCAAAGACAGTTTGAATCATTTAAAATAGATTTGAACAATTTAACAAAATTCTGTTAAAGTTTCCAGAAAAACAACTAGTTGAATTTTCAAAACAACCAGTTGAATTTTCAAAACAACCGGTTGAATTGGTTTGACAGCAAAGTCAAACAAAGTCAATCTTTTTCAAATTCTTTTCAAAATCCACTAAGTGTAAAACAACCGGTTGAATCGACATTTCAATAGGTTGAATTTTCACTTTCTTTAGAAAACACATACTTTTCAAAAGGAATAAGATTCAATTAACCTTGGATCATCACAAAGAGTGGATTAACAAATTCAAATACTTCTAGACACACACACAATCAGCAACAAGGTCTTCAAGAAATCTTCTTGAATTTGGAAACATCAAATCACCTTGTTCTACACTTTACACGTGGACGAATCGTCCAATACAAAATCATGTGGAACAAGAGTCATCTTGGAGGGATCGGGCGGCCTTCGTTTGGAGCAATACCTAAAGTTTGATTTTAAAACTTCCAATAACCAAGCCGAATATGAAGCCATACTGGTTGGCCCAACAAGAGCTTCTAGATCGTTTAGAAGAATTTACATTATTCCAAACATGTCATTTATAGTCTCACCATCTTTCATATTGATAAACTCATACTAACATGTGAGTGTTGCAACTTTTCTTAATTGCACATCTTCATTACCTTCTTAATTTATCTAAGACAATACTAAATTTCCTTAATGGTTTTCAACATGTAAACCTTTTTTTATATTTATGTTTAAATAAGGCACATATGAAGGTGGAACTTGCTTTCTTGTTTAACTGCATGGAGTTAAACTCTTCCTCTTCCCAACCCTCTCCTGAAGATTTGATCTTGATATCTCCTTTGTTGATGATCTGCCATAACTAGTAATGTCTAAAATTAATGTACATCTTTGTATGATCTTTCTAGTAAGGAAAGTGATGCAGTCCAAGCTTGTGGTTGATAGATTGATTGGAGTGGTAGCAAAATTGGATTGAAGCAAGTGTACCGAAATGAAGATGAGGTGGAAGAATTTGTGAGATTGAAGGTGCAATGAAGGGGAAAGAGGTTTGGCCACCCTTCCCTGGGTTCACTAGGCTAAATAGGATCACTAGCAAGAGATATTTGGGAGAGAATGAGTATTCAAGTTCTGAACTCTTCTTTAAATATTTGCAAATTTGGTACATGAGTGGAATTTAGGGTATTTATAGATGAAGGTAGCTTGCTCCTTAAGTTGTCATAACTTTAGTTAAGTAGACTTAATTAAGGTAAGTATAATGTTTTAAGGAGGTTGTGTATGCTCATTTGAGAAGCTCTAGAAGCCCTTACTTGTGTGACAAGTTAGGGTTACTATAGTGTCTTTGTTTCATCTATAAAGTACTCTTGAAAACAAACCAAAATACAATTCCTATACAGGTTTATTCTAGTATTTATACATACGGTTCATTTTTCTTTTATTCTTGTGTATGGTGGCTTGGATGGTCTTCCATCAGAAAGTCTTCTCCTAGAAAGGTTAAAGGACTTGTAAGAAGTGCTCCTTTAGCTATTAGTTTTTGTTCCATCCATGTTATTACTTAGATATTTACTCTAGTCATTGTGAGGTGTTAAACCTTTTAGAGGCTGAGTTTTGAAAGCAAATATGAAAAATAGGTAAAAAAAACAATAAGGGATAGTTGAATTGTATTTTAAATATTCTTTGAAATTTTTGCAATATCATCTAATAACAAGCAATTAGACAATAATTTTAGCTTGTAGGCTATATGTCAACAATCATTTGTAAAAATTGATTTGTAAAGATTTCTTTGTCAATGCAATACAATAATAAGCAATAAACAAGGATAAAGGGAAAAAAAATCTCTTTATTTTTATATTGGTTCGTTTGATGGTGTAGACTATGTCCAGTTCTCAATCAACTTTTGAGTTTTACTATGCAGATTATTACTACAAGTTACAAACTAAGTATTATTTGGAGTACAACCATTTCAAGATAATAATCCAAGTATTGTTTGAACACCCATCAACTCCTAACTAAAAACCCTAAGTATTGTTTGGAACACAACCACTCTTAGCTAAAAAATCGAGTATTTTTTGGACCTCAACCACTTTTGGATAACCCCTTAAGTATTGTTTAAACTGCAACCTCTCCTACCTAATACAAAATATTCTTTGAACGACATTCACTCCTGCCTAAAACACTGAATATTTTTTGGAATGCATCCACTTTTGGCTAAACAAACTAGGTTTTTATAAGAATATGATCACAAATATTTACTCACTAGAAAGTATTAGCATCTTATAACGTATACAAATATATGAAGTCTCTTTTAGTTTGATATGCAAACAAAACATTGTTCTTTAGAAAGTGTTTAAGGTCACCAAAAGATTTTGACAGTGTTTTGGAACTTATCAATCATTCACTTCTCTATCTTAACTTGGGAGAAAGAGTCATTGCAAATCCCTTTCTAGCCATTAAGAGCTTTTGAACTTAGATAACTTCATCCTTTTTTGCTAGACAAGCGTGGATGTAGAGGTGCATTAAATGTAGTTTATGCAACATTAAATGGCGTTCTCCTCCTCGAGAAACATCCCAATAGTTGTCAATACTTACCAACACTAGGTTAGAGAGCTTTATACTAAATAAAAGAGTAAAAGTAAGGCTAGGGAATATAGTTGAACCAGAGTTGACATAAGCTTGTGTCAGGATGGTTGTTGAAATGAAACAACTTTAGCTCATCTTCCAAGCGAAGACATTCCTTGTAACACAATATTAAGCTTTAAGAATATTTTCGTTAGGTACAAAGTAAGCTTAGAGACTGTATACACTTATCATATGTTATAGTTTTTACTTATCAAACAAAGTAAAGACTGCAATGTGTTGTCTCGTCTATCAGACAAAAAACTTACGCATAATTCCTTTTCTTTCAGACGAAGCATCTTCATGCTTTGTACTTTATTGTTACAAGCACTTAATCAAATCACTTGATCAAAACTATGAGATTGTTGGACTTTAATAAAAATCAAACAAAATGGTTTGTTGAACTTGGATATAAGATTTTAAGTTTAACTAGAGTTAACATAATCTTGTGTTAGGATGGTTATTGAAATGAAACAACTTTAGCTCATGTTCTAAGCGAAGACATTCCCTACAATAATAAGCTTTAAGAATATTTTCGTTAGGTACAAAGTAAGCTTAGAGACTGTATACACTTATCATATGTTATAATTTTTACTTATCAAACAAAGTAAAGACTGTAATGTGTTGTCTCGTCTATCATACGACACACTTACGTCTTGCATGATTTTTTATTTTTCATAATTTCTTATCTTTCAGACGAAGCATTTTCATGCTTTGTACTTTATTGTTACAAGAACTTAATCAAAGCACTTGATCAAAACTATAAAATTGTTGGATTTTAATAACAATCAAACCCTTGAACTTGGATCTAATATTTTACTTAACAAATAATTATTCACTAAAAAAATTTAAAAAATTATTGGACGAATCTCAACCCGTGAAAAATAGGATAATTTCCTATTTAAATTTGTCCCACAAATTATATCTTGAATTAAACATGTGCAAAGATGTGTTAAATAGGATAATTTCCTATTTAAATTTGTCCCACAAATTATATCTTGAATTAAACATGTGCAAAGATGTGTTTGATAATTGTATTGAATTGTTGTATGTTATCCTGAATTAGATAATTTGATATCAAATACTTAAGGTTATATTGAGTCACTTTATAGTACTTGATATTAATTACATGAAATCATTATTAAAATGAGATAAACTTGTTATATGATGGTCTAATCATATATATTAAAATATTAGGTAGTGATAAGTCAGAGAAAAGTTCTTACATCATTATTACATTGTGGACTCATGTGTTTAATAAACTTAATATGTAGATAAAAGTACTTAAAATAAATTAAACATTAATCTATGTTAAAACATGTTTGATAGAAGTATTCTAAAAGTATTTATTGAAGCTAAGTTTTCAAGACCAATAAAATCTTGAAACATTAATAGATCAGAATGGACATGAATTGATTTGTTTAAATAATATATCTCTATTTTAATCATAAATTCTTGATAGTTCACTCATTTTATTTTTGCTATGTGATTTTTTTATTGTAATTGTACTTGCTAGATAAAGTATAACACTGACAAACCTAAATAGTTTTAATTATATACATATGCCTTTTTAATTTTTAAATAGATATTAACTTTATTGTATTTTAATAAAGGCATATGCATGATTTATTTATTTAATAACTAATGTGTTCACTAAAAGTTTTGATTAAAATTTAAATTATTAAAATAAAAAAAATTATATCTATTTAATAAGAATTTTGAAGAATTTAATTCATATATATTATCTGTGAAATTTTTTATATCATTATTATTATCTAATTATAATTTTCCATACATTAAAAGGTATAATTTTTAATAATTATTTTAAGATTATATATCATTTTTACAAGTTATAAATTATATGAATAAATTCATTGATTTATTATTATATTTGCATGTTATTGTAATACAAATATAAAGATAAACAGAAGCTGCCTGAGTGTAGTACACAATTTATTAGTTATTAAAAAAAATGTAAATATTAGTTTATTAAAAGATTTAATTATTTTTAATTCCTATATTAATGGTTAAAAAATAATTTCATTTTATATATTTTAAAAAGTTTAATGTCATTTTAGTTTTATTTTATTCCAAATTTTCTCGGAAAAAATAAGAATTTAGTTTTATTTAAATAATTCAATGCAGTGGTTCTATTTTTTATTAAATAATATAATAATAACATATATAATGACAGAATCATTTAGTTAAATCTATTCTAACGAAAAGAATCTAATATAAGTAACCAGATTAACCAGAGTGAATAGTTTCAAAATAATCTGAAATCATATTAAATTTAAAAAAAAAATTGGGATTAACTTATCCTTAACATAGAAAATAAATGAGTAATTAAATCTTATTAAAAATAGAATAGAAGTAAAAGAGTTATTTAAGAAAACATGTGAGATAAGAGAAGTGTAATTTTTTGATATTTTTGAGCAATGATTATATTTTGAATGGTGGAAAAAATAATTTTAATCTTGTAAACATATATAGTTGGCATTATTTGTGATGCAACCCCTTTCCTTTGAAGTCCAATCACCTCTTCCTTTCACCCATCGTTTCTTCTCTTATTGGGGCGTTTTACTTTTCTTTTCAACGCATTTTTTTTCTTCTTTTCCATCGCACTCACCCTTTCTCATAACGCCAAAACTCCTTCATTCTCTTCTCTTCCCTACCCTTACTTTGATCATTCTTCACCTCTCTTCTCTCTCTCACTTCCACTCCACTCTTCTCTCTCTCTCCCCCTCTCTCAGACACACACCATGAACGCTTCTTATATGCTGCACGCTCTTTCCTCTTGAACAGTGAAATGGGTTCCTCTTCTTCTGTCCACCGAAACCAGCAACCCAACATGAAGCACCTCACGCTCTCTTTGGACTCCAAAGCTGAAGACTTCGTGATTCCTTCATCACCCTTGAAAGAAAAACCCAAAAAAGGAAACTTTGTGGCTGATGATGCAGCGTTGAAGTCTCAGTGGTCACCCTCTCTGTCAACCACCACCTTCTCAGTCACGGACTGTGGGGATGTTGGTAGGGTCCTCTGGGCTTCTTCCTTCCTTCAAACCTTTCTATTTTCGTGCATCATCATAAAAAGTTTTATTTTTATTTTCATCCATCGTCATGATCATCATGGTATAAAGTTTTTTTATTTTATTTAAAGAAGCTGTTTTATTGATATAAATTGTCAAAACTGAAATTTTTTATCTGGGGGTTTCCTTATTTATCTTTATGTTATATAAAAAATTTACTTTTATTGTAATTACTCCTTTTTTATTAATCTCTTTTTATAATAACAGCTTTTGGTATTTTCACCAATTTTGGTCTTTTTGACCTGGCCAAGGGATTATTTACAGTATAAAATTTGTATTTTGATATATATTTTCTTCATGGTTGGAGTGTACTTTTTGTGGGGAGGGGTTTTTCTTTTTCCCCTTCTAAATTAGATTGTTTTTCCACAATCTCGATCCGATTATTTAAATTAAATATCTGTTGTAGAAAATTATTATGGTTTTTCACATCACAGTCTATTTCTTACTGTCTTCAATGGAACCTATGTTTTAAAATGTGCTGAGTTTGCTTCTTCAGTTCCATGCTATTTTTTGTTTTGTTGTTAGATAATAATAAGAATACTACGATGGATTTTAGTCCTGGGTACGCAGTCTATGGAATCTTTTTACCTTTATTTGGTCTCTCTGGAGGTGGGATATTTTTCTTAATAAGTTATTGTCTGATAATAATAATAATAATAATAATAATAGAGTCTGGAGTGGTCGAAATTGAAAGAGCTAGTATTGACATCAACAATCTGTTAACTCTCTTACATGATTAATTTGAGGAATATTGTTTTGTTCTTTAGTATTTTTGTATTTAGGCATAAGGAATGTTTCTTCCTTACTTCCATACAATCTCTTCATAAGTCAATTGATGGTAATTTTTATGTGGATGACTTTGCTGGCAGAGTAATTTTTAAGCAAGGAATCCATTATACAAATTGTTTGCTTTGAAATATGACAAAATGCCCTTGAAGATGCTGTTTTACTAATCCAGCTCTTTGTTCTAGTTGTTTGGGGGAGACATAAACTCCATGTATCCTAACTCCTAACTCTTACTATATCTAGCATTCATTAATAATATTTGTATTCAACTGTGTGTTTATTACACATAATGAATGAACATCACGCACCATGTGGTTATTTCAGTGACAAAGTGTTTCCTGATTTCCTGTCATGCTCTGATTGCTACTTGTGATTTTAGGTTCAATTGATGGAGCCTTTTATGATGGTTTTCGTATTAACTGTTAATTACTACATTCTGGTAATGCTTATAAGCGATCCTGGTCCCTGCCTTTTGGAGGTTTTATCCTATTGGGGACCAGTAGTTTAGCATCACTCTTATGTCTCTATATGTGAATAAGTATTTTTCAACAGATATTGTGCATGTTTGCAGTCAACTTCAAGTTATGTACCACAACAAGAAGGTCTTGTGAGGGTCACTATTGAGGGAAAATTGCATAACTAGAAATATCTTAAAATTGGGTGAAAGAAAAATTTCAATTTAATAACAGATTAAGATGATAGATATTGTTTGGTAGTTCATTGTAACTGTTATTGTATTGTAGGAAAATATGAGAAATGTCCAAAGTTTGTAATCTACCTTTTCTGATCTGTTCTAACAATTATTGCTCTTGAACCACTATATTTTGTTTTATCTTGAGTTGGGTATTCTTAACACACTAGAACTGAAAGTAGACTCAACTGTTTCTGCAATAAATGAGTCCCATATGCAGCCTTGAATTGGATCATGTGCTTGTTTACAGAGTCTAGTGTGTTGTGATTGAGATGGAAGATTAATTGGACATGGTTTTCTGTCAGCAATAACATGCTGCCCCCTTCCAACAAAGGGACTTAAATGACTACATTGTCCTTATGAAATACCAACTTGTAAAATTCCAGAATCAATAAGCCAGCCAACTTATCATTTTATTGGTCGATTTAATTATATTTTTATTGTTTCATTAATTGATCCAATGAAATCCATGTTAACAATTCCTCATTTTGTTGTATTATTCGTTGTTTTTTGGTAATATTGGTGTCAGTTTTCTAACACAATTTTTTGAACTTGGTTTCTTATACTGTACAGATGGAAAGGATGAATCATTTTTTGACTCAAAGGCCTGGTTGGATTCTGACTGTGAAGATGATTTCTACAGTGTCAAGGGTGGTAAGGATGCTCTGCAATGCTTTTCCTTTTGCATTCTTTTACTAGTATCTTAATCTGTTTAATTTGCCTAATTATGTACTGAACTAAGACTAGGAGGTGAAACTTTGCATTATTAATCATTTGTGTAGGTAAGACTATCGAAGGAAACAAAATTGTCATGGATGAAAGGTTCATGATTTATAATATGACAAGTTGATTTGTCATGGACATTATGGATCAGTTTGTTTGTGTTTTTTTTTTTTTTGAAGAAGTGTTTTTTTTTTAAATAAGCAATTTTTAGCAGCATGAGCATATTTATATAACCACTTTTATGAAGAGTTGTGAATACATTTCCATGTTCCTATATTTTCTCTCTTCTGAATGTTTTACCATTACCCTTTTCCCTTCAAATGACTTGTTTATTTATTTCTTTGTTTCTATCCAGAGTTTACCCCATCTCGTGGCAGCACTCCAGTGCACCACATTTTTCTGAATAAAACCCCTTCTTCTGAGCCTGGTTCTGTACCTGAACCATCTCCAACAACACAAAAGAAAAAGTTGTTGGAACTTTTTCGCGAAAGTGTGAGAGAAAACCAAAGTGAAGATGCTGAGAACACTTTTGACAATGAAATGAAAGAAGTGAAAGCAACAACTGTTCATGACCTTCTTCCTAGATCTGCACACAGCACTCCCTATGTCTCATGGGGCAACTCTGGTTGTAGTAGTGAGAGAACAATGAATGGTGATCATGTATCCCTTAGAGAAAAAACAGTTAAATCTGTGCAGTGCTGCCTTCCAAGCTTGGCTTCATGCCGTAGCTTCAGTGAGAGGAAGAGAAAGACAAGTCCTGCAATAGCAGCTAATGGAAAAGCTTAGACATGATCATCAAGGTCCAATGAATTCAATATCATAATGTACATCTTTAACGTTATCCTTGTAAAGAGCCAAGTTGCAATATGAATTTGAAAGCATGTTCACAAACTGAAGAGATGTTGTATGTCAATAAGCAATGAGATTTTTGTTTCATATCAGTGGAATAATATCATCTACATTGGCTCCATACAATTTCGTTTTAAAGTATTACTTGCATAAATTGTCAAATCACCATGTATATTAACATTTTACTTCGTCAAAATACTATTAAAAGAAGTGTACAAACTTCATTATCAAATTCAAACTCGGTTAAATGAAATTTCTTCATATACAACTATGTTTTGAATTTAAACCAAGATACATGTTAATGTTTTAAAGATATTTTATAGTATAGATATTTTATAGTATACGAGTTAGTGCAAATTTTACGTGAGTTAGTTTTGTAAAGATGAGTTAAACTTAAAAGTTTATTTTTTAATATGGTATCAAAGTCATTTAAAGTCTATTCTAGCGAGAGTTTGTTAGGTTGATCAGATCACGCATTATAGGATTACACCCACTACATAATCTTACGTTTTCACATCAATTATAGATAATGATATTTCATAATAATATATAAGTATGTATAAATATCATGTTATGAACCGGTCACCTTATGAATCGGTTGGTTGAGTTAGGTTTTTCAAATATATCTTGTTACTTTTCCCAAGTTAAACCTATTTATATAGTGTCAATGAATTTGGATGATGAAGTCCCACATGATCTTGGTCTTCTACAGGACAGAAACCAAATTTGAAATTAATTTTGGTTTGGTTTGATTAGTTATGAATCCTAATCGTTGATGGAAAAATTGTGGGGCTATTTGAGGAAGAAAAGGTTTATGGGGGGAGTAGTTGAAGTTTGGTTGAAGAAGGTGGCGAATTATAGTATTAGTAGATAGAAAACCCTATCAGGAGTAAATGTAAGCACGAGGAAACCAAATTCCCAAATAAAGTTGGCATAGATTTTGTCTCTCTGCTCACCACCAAATCAGACACCTTATTTGACTTTCTATTTTATTATTTATAATCAAGTAAGGCTCCTTTACTGAGATAATTGCTTTTAAATAATAAATAATAATAAAACCTAAATAATATTGAGGATTTTTTCATATTTTATCTTCTAACTTAAATTATATTACCTGTACAATCGTGGACAATTCAATAAATAGTTTTAGAGTCAAACATTTTGAATAAATTATTTAAATTTAATACATGTTAGTTAAAATGCAAAAGTTAAAATTTTTAAAAGTTATATTTTCTTTAAAAATGTAAAAATAATTACTATAAATTCACAAAAATAGATAATATTTTTAACATATTAGTTTGATCTAAAACTATCCTAAATATTTAATCTAATTTTCTCCTAATTCATCATTTAAAAATTATTTTTACCATCTAATGATAATAAATCAATAAAGATATTGCGTTACTAGATAGCACAAAAATTATAACAATGAATGATGCAAAGTTCATGAATTAATATTTTACACTATTTTAGCTTCATAATTGCTTCATTTCCTTAATCCTCCCAGTAAAGAAATGGCATCAAAACTCAAACCTATATTTAGAGCATCAAATCACAATGTTACGTAACATCCATTCAAACTATAAATTTTCTTAAGACCTTCATAGTGGACAATGTGATTTTGTTTTATTTAAAGTAATAAAAAATATTAACATATTATAATTTCTAATCAATCTAATATGAAAAAATTCCAGTTAATTTATTGGTCATGTTATCACAACATCACTTTTTGCACTTTATTTATTAATGACACCATCACATTGTTAGAAAATTGATGAAAAAGTTATAAATGTATAATTTTTAAATTCATATAGTAAAATTCCTAAATTGAAAGCTTAGAAGTGCAATATGTAAAAGTTCAAATAGTAAAATATGCAATTATATCCTATATTAATATTTAGAAGATTTTAGAAAATTTTAGTAAATTGAAAGCCAACTGAGGAGAAAGTAAAATCCATTTAAATTTCAAATTCAAATAATAAAACCAGATTGTCAGTTTAGTAGAGGGATGTTGAAATGAAAGATATAAAGTGTGTTTGGACGAGAAATTTTTAGAAGATAAAATTTTTTTATAAAGATTTAGAATTTATTTATGACAAAATGAGAGTGGTTAATTAACTTAAATAATTTCAAATTCTATTTAAAAAAAAAGTAAGAATTTCAAATTTCTCATACTTTTTCATCTCTCAGAGTCTATGATTCTTCTTCTTATATTATTTCTTAAGTTTGATCTTGGTTAGGACAACGTCAAGTGTTAGCTAAACATTATTTTCTCATATGATGCTGTGGTTACTTCTTGGTTGTCATTAAGGTCCACAAAGATTTTATTTATTAACAATCAACATGTGTTTTTACTAATGTCAAATAAAAAAATGTCCATTAACATCAATTAGAATTATTTTCAGGTAATGTCAATCGAGATTTTTTACTAACATTGGTTAAACACACATGTAAAAGTTTTTTTTTTCTAAACCCACTCTAATTAAAATTTTCTCTATCAACTATAACAAAACTATTTTCAACCCATGCCATTAAAATCTTTTAATCAACAGAAATAAAACTATTTTTTTTGGTTAATGTAAATAAGATTGTTTCATCAATGTTCATAAATTTTTATTTTTATTTTTCAAATTGTTGAAATTATTTATCTGCCAATATAAGTTAAAATTGGTTTTCAATTGACATTTTTCATGTTTCTCTCGACCAATGTCTTTAAGAATATTTTTACTAGATGTCAACAATTATTTTTAGTTAAAATTTGTAATAATTTGTAATAGTTTCTTTTATCGATATTTTAGGAATTTTTCCAATTAACATCTCATATTTAGTACTATTTGAAATACTTTATCTGAATAATAAAATTAAAATTCAATTAGTTTACATTCCTTATCTAACTAAACATTTTAAAAATTCAAGAATTTTAAATTAAAACAATTTTTTTTTTAAATTATAAAATTTCCTATTCAAACACATTACTTTGTTTCGTTTGAATCGTTTGAAGATAGTGATATTTATAAGACTTTCAATTGTATTAGTGAATCTTAAATTTTGATAATTTATGAGTATAAAAAGGCAATGTCTAAACCCTAAACCTCTGTACCTTCTTCTTATACTTCAATTTCTTTAATTCCAATTTTATCTTTTTAAGTATACGTTAAGAGTTTTTGTTTTGGTGGAGAATGTGGTGACTTTTTCTTTATTTTCAAAGTGATCTTAGTTGCTTGTAGTTGTTTGTGGTGGTTGATAGTGAACTGTAGTTGTTTGTGGTGGTTGATAGTGAACATTGGTCGTTGACAATGAACATTGGTGATTGTTGGTGATGAATGTTGATGGTTGAGAAAAGTTTTGTGGTGTTTTCATTGTTCATTTTGCATTCACTTATTTTTTTCATTTTTTTTTTGTGTATACTGAATTGTAAAATCTGTAACACCCCTTACTATAATATATATTATGGATTCAATCTCTAAGCTATTTCCAGGGAAAATACTTTACAATAAAAAAGTGTTACGGATTGTACAATCTAAAAGCTTTTACCAGATCGAGAAATACCTTCCCAATTTTGTAATCCAAAATGAATTTTTTTAAGAAAAATAATATGTTCTGGACCAGATTCTACAATACAGGAGGTGTAAATAGAAAAAATAACATTTATAGATTATAGAATCTAGAAAGTATTATTTTTAAGGACAAAATGATATTTTTGCCTTATCTATATGGAGATGTGCAGGAAGAAACAGCCCATACACAAGCATGAAGATTTGTGATCAATTGCTGATCTTTGGGCTTGGATACTCTCTTCGGAAAGTGTAACAAATTAGGGGCTGCTTCTTCCTGCACTTCCATACCTTCTTCTCTCACCTCCATATATTTTCGTATTTCCAAAATTACCCCTCTTTAATATTCCGGATTACATAATCCGGAAGTCATTTTTCAAATTTGTAATTAGCTTCCGGATTATATAATCCAAAAGTCTTTTTTCATATACATGATTACTTTATGGATTACATAATCCAGAAGTCTTTTTTAACTTCCGGATTATGTAATCCGGAAGTCTTTTTCCAAATGCGTTTCTGGATTACATAATCCGGAAGTTATTCTATGGGGGTGGCACAAGAAGGATAAAAGTGTATTTTCATATTGTGTATGGAGGTGCCAGAAAAAGATATGGAGGTGCAGGAAGAAACAGTCCAAATTAGGACATGATTAATTGAGCCTGTAGTTTCTTATATCTTCTGATTTATTTAACTCGGTAATAAGCGAACAATTGAAGGTTTAACTTATGCTGCATCAAAGAGTTTTTACCCCGGATGATAAAAATTTGAAAGTTGTTTTTTCCCCTTGGACAGTAAATCCCCAAATAGTAAATTCACAGCATTTACATCCTAACTAAAAATCATGACCACTTTAGAAAATGAAAACTTTAAAGACATCGCACCAACACAAAATAACTATCAAAAAGCTTGGACTAAAGCTATCTTCTATGCATAGTCATTTTTATCCCATTTACTATATAGACCAACTTCATTCTTCATTTTGCTCATCTACTTTACTAGCTTCCTGCTCCTATCCTTCTTTGTCTTCTGAAATCCTTCATACGTATGACAATTAGCAAAATCTTCATCTGTAAAAGGAATGTCCTATGAGTTATATATGTTTGGCTCCCATAAACATAGACTCCTCTTCACAAAAATACTTTGAAAGTCACTCTATCCCCTGCTAATTGTTTTTTAGCTATTCAATGCACATTTCGAGCCAAAATTTGCATGATATAGCTCAACATGATTCTTACACCTTGGCCGATCCGTGTTTTATTTATATGCTTTGCAATGCTGCGAATGTAACATAGGTGAAGACATTCCTTTATCTACTCTAAAGGAGCCTAAATTCAAGATTATGTGGACAGGTGTCTAATTCAATCTAAGCCCGATAGCTATTAAACAAGTCATGACTGCAAAGAAGAAATTTTTGAGCAATCCAAGGAAGATAGTATGGCCCAAGTAAAGAGAAATAAAAGGGATAGCGCATGACCTTTAAAGTCTTTTCATAAACTTGTATTAATCAGAGGGAAGCAACTAAAAGGCTAAGCAGATAAGAAAGGTCTGAGCACTGGAGCCATTGACATACTATTCTAAAAATTTCCTTGCCATTCTCTTCTTTATTTCTCCTGGTTTTGTATCAAAAGGTTAAAATAATGTGCAACAATGCAGTGTGCGCACACAAATAAGAGGCTCATGCATTTACAATTTTTTCAGAAGATCCTCAATTTTCTCAGCAGCTTGAAACATATTTTTCTGCTTGACTTCATCCAATAGCAATCGGCAAGTTCTGAATCTAGGAACTATATCTTGATCAATCATCTCCTCGAACAGAGAGAACGCCCAATTGCATCTATCTCCTCTACAAAGCCCGTGAATTAGAAGTGTATAGGTTGAAAGATCAAGACTGAGATGATATTTATTAATCATGTCATTTAATATATCATTCAACACACTATCTATTATTCCAGTTCTAAAGCAAGACTTGATCAATGGGTGGTAAGTCTGGGTATCAGGCTTACAATAGTCTGAATTTTCCATCTCCTTTAGTATTTCAAAAGCTCTCTTTTCTTGAGCATAATGACAAAACATAGAAATCAATGAATTATAGGTGGAAGTATTTGGGGAAACGCCAGCCTTAGGCATTTCCACGTTGAATATATAGGCAGCATCATCTAATCTACCTGCTCTCCCCAATGTATATAAGAACGAATTGAAGAAAAGTGTATCAGGCCTACATCCAGAAGACCTCATTCTCTCAGGTACTTTCAAAGCTTCCTCAAACTTTTCAGCCTTTGCCAGTGCACTCATGATAGTAGTATAAGTTACCACATTAGCTGAGCACCCTTGAGCCTGCATTTCATCAAGAAGCTCATACACCTTGCCGAAATCCCCTTCTTGACAGTAACACTGAATGATAGTGGAATAACTTATAACACAAGGGCGACAACCATATCCTTTCATCTCTTCAATTGTCCAATGTGCCTCCTCCACACGGCAGATTTTGCACCATCCGTGAATGAATATGTTGAACGTGTGAGCATTAGGAGCAATGTGCTGCTTCAGCTTCAAGAAAATTTCACGAGCTTGCTCGACAAATTTCTCTTTGCATAGGGTATCAAGCAACAAGTTCATGGATTCTATGTTCTTCTCCAACCCAAGAGCTTGCAAGTCATCAAATATCTTCACTGCATCTACCCACTGCCCTGCCCCAACAAACCGTCTCATTACCTTAGCCACAGTATTCATAGTGACCACACCACTCTTACGCATTTCTTCTAACAAATCCCTCAACTTTTTCATAACCTTCATTCTACCCAATATATCGACCATCATATCGTATGACTCCGGCGAATGTCTAAAGCTTGACTGTGAACCAGCCCATCTGAATACGCCCAGTGCACACTGCCAATCATCCTTGTATCGCTGGAGCAACAGGTGAACAAGGTTTTGGGAGATGGGTATGGCGTCACAAGCTTGATCGTTCGAGAGGGTGTGAAGGGTTTCTTCCTCACTGCTTCCTTTGCCAAGTTTCACAGTGATAATGTCCAGGTACCTGGTAAGCTCTTCTTCACATTGTTCTTTATGGGAAAAATGTCTAATTCCTAAAGCAGAACACAAATTCCTAGATGTATAACATATGCAACGGGAATCACCAACAATAATAGCACGATATAGTATTGAATGCATGAGGGTGAGTTTCAGAAATTTTGAAACAAACAATCAGGAACTGAATTAAGCTTCACAGTATAATCAATAAAAAAATGAGAAGTTTTGATGACAACAATGAATTGCATAAGGACAATTATGGTTTATTTGAATCCAGAAGCACTAGTAAAAGTAGAACGACTAAACCTAACGAACGACCTTCGTTGTTGAGGAAGAGATGCAGATTGAAACTGAAACCTGAAATTTTAGCGATTCAAAAATTTTGGGAAAATTTGAGTGAGGGGGTGAGGGTTCATCACGCTCACGGTAGGGATAAATTAAACACTTAATTGCTTCTTCCACCCACTAATATTTTACCTGCACCAGTTAACTTTTGAATCTTCAAAATTAAGTTTATTTATTGAATTGAAATCCAGAATTAAAATAAAAAAAATTAATCAATTTTTGAATTTTCAAAATTATCTACATTCTTGAATTGAAAATCCATAATTAAAAAATACATTTAAAAAAATCGAAAATAAATTTTTATATTAAGGAAATGAAATTTTGAAATAGAATTGGAAAACAAAGATCTTATTCCAAAAAATATAGTTCTCAAATTCAGAAAAAATACATTATCAGAAACAAAAGTATGGATACGTATGAAATTCCAAAAATGTATTAAAAAATAAGATTTAAAATTCAAGAAAATAGTAAATCAAATAATTAGAGGTTGTTGTCACTTAACATCTTTATAATATGATATGAGAACAACCTCAAAATTATTAACTAAATTATTAACTAAGGATAGAAGAAGATGAATCCTTATTCGAGAAGAGTATCCACATTTGAAGTCTTTTTTTTCTTCTTAATTTTGTAAAAATTATACTGAGTAGCTTAGAAATTGTTTTGGATCTTGTACTTTGGATCAAGTAACATATAATTTCATTTTGGACCTTGTACTTGGATCAAACTTAGATTAGGTCAAATAATCTAATCATATGAAGAAATTTAGGTGCCAATTAGGTTAAAAATCTTGGTTTGACAAGTTAGGATTAGCCTCTTCCTACATAAGCATGTGGAGCCTTTGCCACTTGTCATTTTCATAAAAGAGAGGATTTGGGCCAATGAGGGGGTGACACCAAGAAAACTCAACAGTCGACAACCTGAGGCACTATCCACCAAGGAATCTATACTTGACCGTGGATAAGAGTCCTTAGTGTTGAACCAAGTGGTGTTCAAGCTTTGAAGAATCCAAACCCTTTGAAGGATGTTGAAGGCTTGGCTGTGCTTGCTGTTGCTGAGCTGTCTTAGTTAGGATCTGGGGTAGTTTGAGTTTTGT
>Ga0123342_1003616_pt1 | contig 24642 bp, 15 predicted proteins | sample Turbeawhitnodule_FD_89960 | JGI IMG/M metagenome (GOLD analysis project Ga0123342, IMG submission 89960) | Root nodule microbial communities of legume samples collected from Mexico - Turtle bean Mexico white nodule | ecosystem: Host-associated > Plants > Roots > Nodule | place: Mexico: Nepantla... | reverse complement strand
GGGTATCGGGGAACCACACTGTGATTGCCTTGCCTTAGTGATATTTGATCTTGGCGACGCCCTGGTTGGGCGACGCCTTCACCTAGGCGACGCTGGCTGTTGGCGTCTCTTCACCTAGGTAACACCTTGTGTTGACTTTGACTTCAAGCGTTGACTTTGACCTTGACTTTGTCAACGCCCGGATACGGGGCAGTACAGAAATGTTTGTAAGAAATTATGTAAATTCATTTCTATTATGTGACTCACATGACGTAGAGTTTGGGTTTTGAGGTTGAATGTGATTTAATAATAATAATAGAATAAAAAGTTCATTGGTTAACATGAGAAATATATATATATATATATATATATATATATATATATATATATATATGATTATATCTAATGAAAATCTACATTTAATGGAGATTGAGAATTAAGAGGAGTAAGGTTTCGTCTCTGGAAAGAAAAGTTGTCTCACTGTTAACAATCAAGAATGTGGGTGACAATAACGGAATTGACAAGAGATAGATTGAGATAGAGGAGATAAAGAAACTACTCATGTAGGATCTCTCATGAATAAAGGTAAGTGTCTATTTTCTTATAATTGTATGAACATGAATGCGAGAATCATAGATTGATAAGATCTATATATGAACATTAATTGTATGTATTCATTTATGTTTTAATTTACAATGTTTGGTTGAACAACTCAAAAGGTTAGTTTTTGAAGTTGGGAGAGATGATTAAAAGATCAAGAATGAAATTCAAGATTGCTAGAACTTTGAATTATGTTTACAATTACTCCATAATTCATAATTCATAATTTGGAATTTAAAATTTAAAATTCAAAATTTAATTTTTAAAAATAAAGATGTCACAAAAAGACAAATATCTCCTCTCATGTATTTTTAAAACAATAAAATAAAACATAAGTGTAAGGATAAAATTGGAATAAAATAAAATGGTAGTTAAGAGGCAAATCTCCTTTATAGAGTTTGGACTTTGAGTTTGAATGTGATTTAATAATAATAATAATAATAATAGAATAAAAGATGCATTGCTAAACATGATAAATATATATATATATATATATATATATATATATTACCTACTTAAAACCTACATATGATGAAAATTAGGAATTAAGAGCAATATAGTTCCGCATCAAGAACTTGTGTGAGAATAATGAAATTGTCGAAGAGATATATTGTGATGGAGGAGGTAAGGAAACTACTCAAGTAAAATAAATGCTTATTTTCTTATAATATACCATTATGATTGAATTTTAAATAAGAATAAAAATTTAGAGTTTTAAATTTTTTGGTAATTTTTAATATTTTATTAATTATGGGTAAAAAGATATATATTTAATATAGTTATATTAGTTAAAATTTATTTAAAACTACCCATTCAACAAAAAGTAGTTAAATAGGATTTGAGTTTGTTTGCTTTAAATTGAAAGAGACGGTTTTGAATTAAGAGATTGCTTAAAACTATTTTATTTTCAAAATCAGTTGAAGGGTATCATGTTCAAATTCTGAGAGGGAAAAAAATATGAGCCAAAATATTGGAGAAGATGTATATGAAGGGAGACATGGCGCAGAGAATTAGACATAACTTATACCACCACTCCCCACCACAACAGTCATTGGCTGGGCACGAAGGCGCGTCACGCCGGTGTCGCCTCCGTCGCGTTATTGGCGGTTCTGGCGTGAAGCAAGAATCACGGATTCTGGGGTAGGACTTTGAAAACTTTTAGGTGGAAGAGAGGATGAAGATAATAAAGAAAACTCACTGCAAGATTCTTCTATGGCTCCTCCGAGGGAGAGTCTTTCGCCAACATTTTCGATCGTGTTTCCGCTAACCTCTCTCTCTCCTTTATCATTGTTCTCATTATCCTTCATTTTTATTTAATTTAATTGATTGATACTTTACACAATTGCGACAAACTACCACCAACACGTGACTCCGGTGGCAACACCCAACCACAACAACCACCTCCATGAACAACCGCCATACACTCTCCGACCAAGAAAACACCATCCACCACCACAAACACCGTCGTAACACTACTAACGCAACCCACACCGCATGATGAAAACGCAGGATGATGCAAAACCAGAATAAATCGGAAGAAAGCACAAAAACAAATTCACCGACAAGACGCAACTGAGAGGCAGAATGGACCGTGAGAGAGTAAGAAGAGAAGGAGAAGAAAGTAAAGAGTTTCATCCTAATCTTGAGTCAGGTTTGCAAAGAAAAATTTGGCCTTGAAAATATTATTATGAAATATGTCCAAATAAATATTTGTATGAAATGTTTGGGATTAATATTTGGTATTATGCTATGAAAGTTGCCTAGGAAAACAGGGATAATATTAAATTACTAATGGGATGAATTAACTTATTTGATGAATGGTAAACAAATTTGGGAAATTGTGTCCTTATTTTAGTCTTTGTGTATGAGAGATTCAGATGATGAATGGCACATTGAAATTCTTATTAAAAAGGACAAATTGAAAAAGAAGATGCAAATTTTACCAAGAATAAGAAGATGAAAATTTTAATAAGAGTGTTGTTAATAAAGATATTCTTTTATCTAAAAAAATTAGGTATTGTTCATTTTATTGATCTTTATAAAGATAAGTATACGTGAATATTCTACTTACACTATTTGTTATTATATATGTGAATATAGTTTCTAATGATAAAATTAGTAATTTATCTATCAAATTAAAATTGCAAATATGAAGCAATTCTAAAAAAATATACCATGTTTTTATTTTAGAATTTAAAAACAATAATAATTTGGTGTATATTTGCTTTATATTTATATTGCATGATAAAATTAATTCATATTTCATGAAACTAGAATTTCATGACTGGGACATGAACATCTGGAACTTATTGCAATTCAGAGACCTCCTCCGTGTTAGCAAGGATATCTTGCAAAGTGAAAAAATCTTCATGTTGATGAAAACATGAAAAAACTATTATTTATGTATTATCTTTTTGTAACTGATTTTTCATGTTTTCATCAACATGATAATTTTTCCTACACACACTGCATTGCAATCAATTCCAGATGCTTGTGTCACAGTAATGAAATTCAAGTTTAATGAATATCAATTGACCTCATCCATGCAATATAAGTATATAAGCAAATATACACTAGTTAAAGACAATGTTGTGAATATTTGTGCGGTAACGATGGACACTACCAAAAGTGTAATTGTGTTTAATGATGCATATATTAATGGTAGTGTCCACCATAACCTTTTTGATATCAACACAAACATTTATCAACATAAAACATTCACACATTTATGCTTTATTCTACCATTTTATTTTATTTCAATTTTATCCTTATACTTATGTTTTATTTTTATTTTTTAAAATATGAGAGGAGATATTTGTCATTTTGTGACTTATTTATTTTTAAAAACTAAATTTTAAATTTTAAATTTTGAATTATGGAGTAATTGTAAACATAATTCAAAACTTTAACCGTCTTGAATTTCATTTTTTTATCTTTTTATCATCTCTTTCAACTTCAAAATCTAAGCGAGAGTCACTCATATTTTGAGTTATTGAACCAAACATTTCCCTTCAAACCTCATTCTTCTTCAATGGTTTAGGAAAACTACTTATGCCATCCAAGAACCTCTCTTTACAAAGTCATTCAAAATTCAAAATTAAAATTTGAAAATTCACAATTTTAAAATAAAATTTAAAATTTAGTTTTTAAAAATAAAGAAGTCACAAAATTATAAATATCTCCTCTTATATATTTTTGAAATAATAAAATAAAACATAAGTAAGGATAAAATTGAAATAAAATAAAATAATAATTAAGAGAGAAATTCCCTTTATTTATTTATATATATATATATATATATATATATATATATATATATATATACTTTGAATTAGTTTGACAAAACGTTTAAATTTTTATATGGGAGTTTATGGTGTCATAAATGATTCATCATAAAAATAATGGTCAATTAATAACTAAATCATAATAAGTAGTCTCATTGAAGGTCTTTATGTGAAGAGTTTAAATATACAAATTGTCTAAAAAAAATTACTATCGTCTTATTATTATATTCATATTTTATACATATATTAATATACTAATATATTTAGTGTTACTTATTTAAGCATTCAAGAGTCTTCACTCTTAAACTCTTCCTCTTTATTGTGATAAGTTAAAGTTGGTTAGTAAAATCATTTCTATCTCAAGATATTTCGAGTTATTTTCTTAAGAACAATGCATATTAAGTCATTTTTTAAAATTAAAACTTTATAATTATTAATATTTAACCTTTTTTTTTAAAATAGTAAGTTGATTGCAAGGTCGTGTAGATAAATTTATTTTTAAAATATAAATTATATTTCTAAAATTATACTTTCTTTCTCTATATTTATTAACATTTGTTTTTATATTTAATTGTATTATATCTATAACTTTGAAAACAAGGTAACAAAAATGTAAATATGTATATAGTACTTAATGATAAAATTAGTAATATATCTATCAAATTAAAATTGCAAATATGAAGTAATTTTTAAAAAATATTTATTTTAGAATTTAAAAATAGTAATAATTTGTTGTATATTTACTTTATATTTATATTACATGATGAGACAAATTCATATTTCATGAAACTAGAATTTTATCACTGAGATATTTGCATCTGAAATTGATTTCAATTCAGAGACCTCCTCCATGTTAGCTAGGATATGCAAAATGTAGACAAAATCCTCATGTCGATGAAAACATGAAAAATAATTTGATTTTTCATGTTTTCATCAACATGAGAATTTTTTCTACCCATTGTATTATATCCTACCTATCATGGAGATGGTCTCTGCGTTGTAATCAATTCCAGATGCTTATGTCTCAGTTATGAAATTTAAGTTTAATGAAAATAAATTCACCCCATCCATGCAATATAAGTTTATAAGCAAATATACACTAGATAAAGATAATGTTGTGATTTTCTTCACTAGCGTTCTTTCAACCAATGCGAGTGATTGATCATCCTTCTAAGTGTTTCTTTCTTTACAAAATTTGTTACCTACGAAAGAATGTCACACAAAAAAAACACACATATATATATATGCAATATACATATATTGGTAATGACCTGTTTGTGTAGATAAATGTGTGAATGTTTTATGTTGATAAATGTTTGTGTTGATATCTTCAAGGTTATGGTGGGCACTACCATTAATATATGCAACATTGTTGCGGTTTTCTTCACGATTTAAAAGAGGTGCAAGAGTGCATCTCTATCCGTATTCTTTATTTTTTATTTTTAATATTTATCTATATTATTATTATGTATTTAATATTTTATTTCTATCCTTATTGTGTATTCTCATATTTTTTATTAATGTTATTATTATTATTATGATATAGAAAACTAGCCGTATGTTAATGTTAGTGTGAATGAAATTAAGATTGGATTTAGGTTTCGCAATAACTTGTTCAGGTTTTTAATATTTTAATAAATAATTAATTTTAATCATTAGTTAGATTTTAAAAAATAGTAGAGAGAGTTACTCAACGGTGTAAATATATAAACTACGACATGAATATAAATAAACTGGGTCAATTTAGTGTTATCCTTTATCAGGCAAATTCTTCCTCCACCATATTAATGTGAATTTGCACATATTAAGAGTTACACCTGTTTTATTAGTGAAATGATAAAAATGTTTCTTGAAATAGTAAAAATAATCTTAAATAAAAGGACGTTATATATAAAAAAATAAATTCAAAATTTAAAATTTAATTTTTAAAAATAAAGATGACACAAAAAGATAAATATTTTCTCTCATATATTTTTAAAATAATAAAATAAAACATAAGTGTAAGAATAAAATTGGAATAAAATAAAATCGCAGTTAAGAGGAGAATCCCTTTATAGAGTTTGGATTTTAGGTTTGAATGTGATTTAATTATATATATATATATATATATATATATATATAATATCTAATGAAAACCTATCATGATGAAAATTAGGAATCAAGAGCAATAGAGTTCCGCATCAAAAAGTTGTGTGACAATAACGGAATTGTCAAAAGATAGATTGAGATAAAAGAAGTAAAGGAAGGATCTCTCATGGATCAAGATAAATGTCAATTTCATTATAATTGTACGAACATGAATATGAGAATCATAGATTGATAAGATCTATATATGAACATTAATTGTATGTATTCATTTATGTTTTAATTTACAATGTTTGGTTGAATAACTCAAAAGATGAGTGACTTTCGCTTAGTTTTTGAAGTTTGAAGAGATGATAAAAAGATTAAGAATGATATTCAAGAAGGCTACAATTTTAAATTTTGATTACAATTACTCTATAGTTCATAATTTAAAATTTAAAATGTAGTTTTTAAAAATAAAGATGTCACAAAAGAACAAATATCTCCTCTCATATATTTTTAAAATAATAAAATAAAATATAAGATTAAGGATAAAATTGAAATAAAATAAAATAATAGTTAAAAGGAAATTCCCCTTTTATATATAGATTATGTAAGTGTGTGACATTATTTCGTACGAAATAAAAAATGTTTAAGTCAATTCACATTAATTTATAATAATTTTTACATAATAATAATGATAATGACTTTTTTTATTTATAATGTAATTAAATTTTATATTGTTAGTATAAATGTATGTATAATAACATTATTTATTCAAATTTTAATATCAAACATAAATATATATAAATGAAAAGGATAAAAAAATATGAATATAGACCTCTATATTCCACTAATTTATAATAAGACTATTATGATTGAATTTTAAATAAGAATAAAAATTTAGAGTTTTAATTTTTTTAATAATTTATTAATTATGGGTAAAATGATATATATTTAATATAGTTGTATCAGTTAAGATTTATTTAAAACTACCAATTAAGAAAAATAATTAAATAAGATTTGAGTTTGTTTGTTTTAAATTGAAGGGACGGTTTTGAATTAAGAGATTGCTTCAAAATATTTTATTTTCAAGATCATTTGAAGGGTGTTATGTTCAAATTCTGGGAGGGAAAAAAATAAGAGCCAAAATATGGGAGAAGATATAAAGGGAGACATGGCGGAGGATTAGACATAACTTATACCTCCACTCCCCACCACAACAATCATTGGCTTCGCACGAAGGCGCGTCACGCCGGTGTCGCCTCCGTCGCGTGATTGGCGGTTCTGGCGTGAAGCAAGAGTCACGGATTCTGGCGTAGGAGTTTGAAAACTTTTAGGTGGAAGAGAGGATGAAGATAATAAAGAAAACTCGGTGCAAGATTCTTCTATGGCTTCTCCGAGGGAGAGTTTTCGCCAACATTTTCGATCGCGTTTCCAGTAATATCTCTCTCTCCTTTATCATTGTTCTCGAAATGAATTTTTTATTATCCTTCATTTTTATTTAATTTAATTGATTGATACTTTACACAATCGCGACAAACTACCACCAGTGACTCCGGTGACAACACCCAACCACAACAACCACCTCCATGAACAACCGCCATACACCCTCCGACCAAGAAAACACCATCCACCACCACAAACACCGTCGTAACACTACCAACGCAACCCACACCGCATGATGAAAACGCAGGATGATGCAAAACCAGAATAAAACGGAAGAAAGCACAAAAACAAATTCACGGAGAAGACGCAACAGAGGCAAAATGGACCGTGAGAGAGTAAGAAGAGAAAGAGAAGAAAGTAAAGTGTTCCATCCAATCTAGAGTCAGGTTTGCAAAGAAAAAGTTGGCCTTGAAAATATTATCATGAAATATGTCCAAATAAATGTTTTTATGAAATGTTTGGGATTAATATTTGGTATTATGCTATGAAAGTTGCTTAGGAAAACAGGGATAATAGTAAATTACTAATGGGAATAATTAATTTTTTGATGAATGATGACATACAAATTTGGGAAGTTGTGTCCTTATTTTAGTCTTTGTGTATGAGAGATCCAGATGATGAATGACATGATGAATGCCTCCTTTGCAGCTTAATTCAAATGGAAAAGGTAGGATTGCTTACTAAAATAAAGGATTCTTATTATGTCATTAATAAAATGATATCTTTGTCATCATTGTATTTCTTTTTATTTCTCTTGATTATGGTTTAGTTATTTTTATTCATATTTTATATTATAAGTTTTTATTGAATTTGCTTTGACATTTTGGTAAATTTTGTTATACAACAAACAAATACTTGAGAATATGTTTTGATTTTTGAATTTCATTCTTATGGTTTAGTTTTTTTTTTTTTTATATTATAAGTTTTTTAATGAATTTGTTTTGACCATTTTGGTAAGTTTGTTATGCAACAAGAGAATTTGATTTGATTTTAGAATTTTATTATTGGGTGGAAAGATCTTATAAATGAGAATTTTCTTTAATTTGAAAGAATTTTTTTGTAATGTCGTTTTTGTTATTTGTTTTGTTTGAATTTTGAAAAAAATGATTTTGTTTGTGTATTTTTCTTATTGGAGTTATTATTTTGAATTTTAGAGAGAGAGGACATTAGTGTGTTTTAGTTAAAAAATCTAAAAGATTTATTTTTAATTTGAATGTTGTAAGAAAAGTTTATTTAACTCTCTCGTGTAAAAACTATACTAGGTTCTAAGGTGAATATTTAATTATGTTCGAAAAATAGAAAAGAAAGTAAAATATTCAAAACAAAATATTTTAAAAGTATTTTCTTAAATAATCATAAATCAATTAAATTGAATTTTTGTTGAATTTTATATTTTATTTGTTTCTTAATTAATTAATTTAGTTCAAATTTTATATTAATTTTTTGTAAGCAACCAAATTAAAGTATTTATTACATTAAACTATAATATTATACATTTATAGTAAGTTAACAACTAAAAAAAATATATTTATAACATTTGTTTTTATATTTAATTGTATTATATCTATAACTTTGAAAACATGGTAACAAAAATGTAAATATGTATATAGTTTATAATGATAAAATTAGTAATTTATCTATAAAATTAAAATAGCAAATATGAAGTAATTCTAAAAAATTATACTATGTTTTTATTTTAGAATTTAAAAACAATAATAATTTGATGTATATTTGTTTTATATTTATATTGCATGATGAAATTAATTCATATTTTATGAAACTAGAATTCCATTACTGGGATATGAGCATCTGGAACTTATTGCAATTGAGAGACCTCCTCCATGTTAGCAAGGATATCATGCAAAGTGTAGAAAAAATTATCATGTTGATGAAAACATGAAAAATCTATTATTTATCTATTATCTTTTTGTAACTGATTTTTCATGTTTTCATCAACATGAGAATTTTTTCTACACATTCTGCATTGCAATCAATTTCAGATGCTTGTGTTACAGTAATGAAATTCAAGTTTAATGAATATCAATTGACCTCATCCATGCAATATAAGTATATAAACAAGTATACACTAGATAAAGACAATGTTGCGAATATTGTTGCAGTAATGATGAACACTACCAAAAAGTGTAATTGTGTGTAATTAGACATATATTAATGATAGTGTCCACCATAACGTTGAAGATATCAACACAAACATTTATCAAGAGAAAGCATTCACACATTTATGCTTTATTCTACCATTTTATTATATTTTAATTTTATCCTTATATTTATGTTTTATTTTTTATTTTAAAAATATATGAGAGGAGATATTTGTCATTTTGTGACTTATTTATGTTTAAAAACTAAATTTTGAATTTTAATTTTTGAATTTTAAAATTTTAATTTTTAATTATGAATTATGGAGTAATTGTAAGCATAATTCAAAACTGTAGCCGTCTTGAATTTCATTCTTGATCTTTTTATAATGTCTCCCAACTACAAAAAAACTAAGTGAGAGTCACTTCTCTTTTGAGGTATTCAACCAAACATTTCTCTTTAAACCCCATTTTTCTTCCTTTTTTCTTTAATGGTTCAGAAAAACCATTTACACCATCCAAGAACTTCTCTTGGCAAAGTCATTAAACATGTAACTTTCTCAATTTACGTTGGATATAAGAAGTAAATCATTTTCTCCAAAAGTGTAATTGTGTGTAATGATGCATAAAGAAGAAGAAGAAAGTTTAATGTTTTTAACAAAAAGAACTATTTTATTCTTCTTAGGTATATACATTCTCTTATTTACTTTACCCAACTTCATCATTACACTTTTTATATTTATATATTACTTAATGTTAGAATTTGCCTTCCATGACACGTTTTTAGTCATGGTCAATTATATATTGCATTATCAGGAAGGAGGTGTTTCTCAAGCTTCAACAAAAATTCTTATTAAAGAATAAGACCTTGAAGGAGAAGATGAAAATTTTACCAAAAATGTTGTTTATAAAGATATTTTGTTATTTTCAAAATCAGGTATTGTTCATTTTATTGATCTTTATAAAGATAAGTATATGTTAATACACTATTTGTTATTATATATGTGAATATGTTTGTAGTTTCTAATGATAAAATTAGTAATTTATCTATCAATATAAAATTGCAAATATGAAGTAATTCTAAAAAAAATACTATGTTTTTATTTTAGTATTTAAAAACAGTAATAATTTGATGTATATTTGCTTTATATTTATATTGCATGATTAAATTAATTCATATTTCATGAAACTAGAATTCCATCACTGGGATATGAGCATCTGGAACTTATTGCAATTCAGAGACCTCCTCCATGTTAGCTAGGATATCATGCAAAGTGTAGAAAAAATTCTCATGTTGATGAAAACATGAAAAATATATTATTTATCTATTATCTTTTTGTAACTGATTTTTCATGTTTTCATCAACATGAGAATTTTTCCTACACACACCGCATTGCAATCAATTTCAGATGCTTGTGTCACAGTTATGAAATTCAAGTTTAATGAATATCAATTGACCTCATCCATGCAATATAAGTATATAAACAAATATACACTACATAAAGACAATGTTGCGAATATTTTTGTGGTAATGATGGACACTACAAAAAGTGTAATGATGCATATATTAATGGTAGTGTTCACCATAACCTTGTTGATATCAACACAAACATTTATCAACAGAAAACATTCACACATTTATGCTTTATTCTATCATTTATTTTATTCCAATTTTATTCTTATACTTATGTTTTATTTTAAAGTATATGAGAGGAAATATTTGTCATTTTGTGACTTCTATATTTTTAAAAACTAAATTTTAATTTTAATTCTGAATTTTTAAATTTTGAATTATGGTGTAGTTGTAAACATAATTCAAAACTGTAGCCGTCTTGAATTTCATTCTTGATCTTTTTATCATCTCTCCCAAATTAGAAAACTAAGCGAGAGTTACTCCTCTTTTGAGTTATTCAACTAAACATCTTCCTTCGAACCTCATTTTTCTTCCTTTCTTCTTCAATGATTCAAAAAAACTACTAGAAGTTACAAAATGAGAAATATCTCCACTCATATATTTTTAAAATAATAAAATAAAACATAAATATAATAATAAAATTGAAATAAAATAGTAGTTAAAAAGGAAATCCTTTTTATATATATATATATATTACTTACTTACTTTGAATTATTTAACAAAACGTTTAATGTTTTATATTGGAGTTTATGGTATCATAAATGACTCATCATAATCATAAAAATAATGGTTAATTAATAACTAAATCATAATAACTATAGTCTCATTAAAGGTCTTTATGCAGAGTTTAAATATACAAATTCTCTAAAAAAAAATACTATCATATTATTATTATATTCATATTATATATATATATATATTAATATACTAATATATTTAGTGTTACTTATTTAATATATTTTATACATATATTAAACTCTTTCTCTTTATTGTGATAAGTTAAAGTTGGTCAGTAAAATCATTTATAATTATTAATATTTAACTTTTAAAAAAAAAAAATAGTAATTGATTGCAAGGTCGTGTTGATAAATTTATTTTTAAAATATAAACTATATTTCTAAAATTATACTTTCTTTCTCTATATTTTAAGTTTTAAATTTTATTCTTGATTTGTTTTTCTCACTTATTAACATGTAATCTATTATTATAGCATGTCCTGCATTTCTCAAGCTATAGATTTTTCCACGTATATAACTGAATTCGTTAGAAGGCATTGAACGTACCATTGGCATGCTTTCTTAGCCTTCAATCACAGAGTGTGACACGTGTCGAATTTACCGCACTTGCTGTTCCCACCAGCATTGGTCCCGTTCGAATCGGCGTCAAGTTCTCCTCTCCCACCACCCCGTCCTTTTTCTTTCAGCTAGCTACACAACCACCATGTTCCTTCTCTATCTCTCTGTCTCTTCACCGGCTGGTCACCGGGAACTAACCTTCATTTTCCGACCGCCTCTACCCCTTTCTGTCCTGATTCGCCTTCCTTTCGCACTTTCCGGTACCTTTCTTTTCTTCTTAATTTCGTTATACGCTTTTCAATATCATCATTACATTTTATCTGAATTTGAGCGGTTACAGGTAGCATTCGGGAAAGATGTCAAGCCACGGTGGTTCTTCTCGAAGGGGCAGCTCGTTGTTGAACAGCCCCTCGCAGAATAGGAAGAAATCCACTGAGTATTCGCCGCTTGACCTTACTACTCGTAAAGCGTTCCCGTCATCGCGCACCGTGTACTTTCTCCTTCTCATTGTTTTCATATTCACGCTTCCTGCTATTTTTGTCTCTGCGTTTTTGCTTTTCTTTAATTCTCCTACCTATAAAATAAAATAGTCATATTTAACCAGAACTTTTTAAATAAATTTTAAGAGTTTTTTTTTATCTATTTTTTAAAATATTAGACTTAAAGTATTAAAATATGACCAATTTAGTTGATAATACAAATGTCTTAAATTTATAAGTTCTTCATGTTACTTCACAGTGTTCTTCAAAATAATGAAAATACGTACGGATTAAGTTTTATAAATAAAAGGGACAAATATATAGCTTCTAATCATCTGATAAATAAAAATGAAAAAGAAAACTTCATCTATTATTTATTTATTTATTTATTTTTAAACTAAATCTGTATTGTTTATAAAAACTTCTTAATTATCAGAAATAGTTGTGTTTCACAGTATAATTTTTTTATCGTAGATTTTAAATTTAATTTATGTATCAAAAATGCTTTTATTATAATATGGTTAATGTATTTTGAAAATATTTATTTATTTAAATTTAAGTTATACAAAATACAGATTTATTTTGGGTATTGCAAGAGCTAACGCGATTCCAAAAATGAATTTATTGAAATATTATAATAAATAGAAATCCTATTCGTGTTCCTGTGAATTGTCATTTTCACTTTATTGAAACACATATTCTCACGTTTGGCTAATTGATGCATTACATAGAGTTGTTTATTAATTAAGCATTCACAAAGCATCTGTTCAAGGCTCTGAAATTAGATTGATTTTAAATTAAACAAATTTGTGATGTCTTCGTGCTCGGAAATGTAAGAAGAGATGAGTGAGATAATGGTTATTATGGTTTTATCATTTAAATCATGTGATGATAATGATAATGATACAATTGTTTTGTACTTGGAATTCGATCAGGGGAGAGCGAACTGTGAAATCATTGCGGCTTTCAAAGGCATTGACAGTTCCTGAAACAACAACCATCTATGAAGCTTGCCGTAGGATGGCTGCTCGCAAAGTAGATGCTCTACTACTAACTGATTCTAATGCATTGCTCTGTGGAATCCTCACAGACAAGGTAAATCTTGGACTTCTTTTTGTGACACCCACTAACAAGAAAAGAAAAACACTGGGACTTTTGTTTTACATACATTATAATTTTGTGGTTAAAGGATATAGCAACAAGAGTTATTGCTCGTGAGGTTAATCTCGAAGAAACAACCGTTTCCAAGGTTATGACAAGGAATCCAGTATTTGTCCTTTCTGACACTCTTGCTGTGGAAGCCCTCCAAAAGATGGTGCAAGGTTTGTAGTATACGGAGAGAGGCACCGCACACCTTTTCAAGTTAATTGTTATTTCTGTATGGTGCCTTTTGAATAAATACAACGATGCTTTATGTTTTCAGGGAGATTCAGACATTTACCTGTGGTGGAGAACGGAGAAGTTGTTGCCATACTTGACATAGCAAAGTGTTTGTATGATGCCATTGCCCGTATGGAAAGGGCAGCAGAGAAAGGAAAGGCAATTGCGGCTGCTGTTGAAGGTATCGAAAAACACTGGGGAACACCTACGTCTGGTTTGTACAGAATTTTCTTTTTTCATGGCTACTTTTTTTATTTTGAGTTAGCATCATTCGACACTGTAGTTGGGTTCCTAGCTTCTTTTGCCCCGGTTTTGTTTCATGCTAATTTGGCCTTTATGCAGGCACCAATTCGACGTTCTTTGAGACACTTCGCGAACACATATTTAAGCCATCTTTGTCTACAATCATTCCTGAGAATTCAAAGTAGGTAATACTTTCTTTTGTTTTAGCTGAACAAAAATTGTCTGAGATTTAATTTGCTTGCGTGTTGGAATTATTATACCAAGATAATTCAGCAGATACTTGCACTTTCCAGAGTTGTTACAGTTTCACCAACAGACTCAGTTTTGGCGACAACAAAGAAGATGCTTGAACTTCGTGTAAGCTCTGCAGTTGTGACGGTTGATGACAAACCTTGTGGTATCCTTACGTAAGTGTGTTGCTATGGACATTGCACCCGACCTATTTTTCTGAAAAGTTACTTTTACCTCCTACATTTGAAAGTTAATTTTTTTAAACGAGTATCATCAGTATTGTTTTTTGATGTACTACTTTACCTACACACAAATTTCAGTTCAAATGACATCTTGATGCGGGTGATAGCGCAAAGTCTTTCTCCAGCGTTTACTCTTGTTGAGAAGGTACCACTACAACTAGATCTAGTAATGTTCAGGACCACGTTTTCCTTCATGTTTTAGAAAAAGTTTTTATGAACTTTCGTCCAGTTATCGTTTCTAGTCCCTTTTATCTGACCTATAATCAACACAATCTACAGGTCATGACTCCAAATCCTGAATGTGCAATAATTGATACACCAATAGTCGATGCACTTCACACTATGCATGATGGGAAATTTTTGCATCTTCCCGTTGTTGATAGAGGTAATATAAATTGTATATGAGATGGCGAACAAGTTCCTACATCAATGTTTTTCTGATTTGGATGGTTGAAAACAGATGGTACTGTTGTTGCTACTGTTGATGTAATTCATATAACTCACGCGGCTGTGGCGACAGCTAGTCAGGTATGTTTTCTAGAACTGTGTAAACCTACTGCTGTTGATTGCATAAAACCTCTATTGAATCCTTGTTGAAATGCAGTAATTGGCTGTTTACTTGTAAGTTGTAGTAAATTATTCTCCTAGTTACTTTTCATGACCTTAAAAACTAAATGCAGATTTCATATATGAATTGACATCTAAATATGTATGCAATTTATTAAAGAGTGGGTCTTCAGCCAGCATTTTGATTTTAAACTTGGGAGAAAATTGCCACCCTCTTTTTTCTTTACCCATTTTCTTAAGCCTCGTCTTGAAAATATAAGAAAATGAAATCTTGCTAATTCATTATCAACAAAAGCTTAACCGATGTTAACTATTTTTCCTGTTAAGAATGTTCTTAAAGCATGGAACTGGGTATTAAGAAGAGAAAAGGAGGTGGCATATCATACTAATAAATTTAGAAAAGCCAAATAAAATCAGAGAGCACTTCGTTCCTTTCTTTTTCCTGGCTTCAACCTCCACATGCGTTAAGACGTAGGCGTAGCATACAACACAATGAACATTAGTTGGGGTAAAAAATTAAATATAATGAAAAGAGTAGTAAAATTTTATACCATCCATACCATAATCAGCACGACAAGACTCGTTAACACAAAAACGTGTGCCTTAGTCAGGTTGATTAGCGTCGTACACATAGTTTACTGATGTGTTGAGATATGCGTTAACTTTTTCTGTCTTGCATGGCCTGAAATTGAACATTTAGAATCACCAAGAGTCAAGCATTATGGAGAAGTAAATCCTTATATAAAATCCCTTGAGGTTGTTTTCCATGTTTTTACACTTACGTATAAGTAGATACAGGGGAAAAAATTACTGTTACTTTTGCTCTGTTGATTTATCCCATTGATGCATCGAGGATTTCTTTTACCCGTACAATTTGGCAATTTACTATCAATGGTAGCTTGAGTCCCATCACTGGCGAAGAGTATCAGGGTTCAATTTTTCCCACCCCTGGTGGCAATACTTTTTTAATCTACAAGTATTAATTTTTAGTGCTAGTTGTTATTACTCAAACTCACGACCTACCTCACCATTCACTTTTTCCACCTATCTTTTACCTGCAATATGCAGCTCCCAGGACAAAAAGAAAAGGTCCAACTTTTTTTACCAACTGGATATTATTCTAACATTGTTTCTTTTACTTACCGGAGCATTGCTGATGTTAATGTTGAATATAAGATACCGAAATTCAATTTTTTTAGCTTCATGATCTTCTTAACATTTGTAATGATGGTATCATTTTCTTCACTGATTAGGTCGGAAATAGTGCTAGCTTGAATAATGAAGCAGCCAACTCCATGATACAAAAATTTTGGGATTCAGCCATGTCCTTAGTTCCAAATGGGGAGGATGACGATAACCAGAGGTTTATATATATTTTCATTTTTTTGCAAATATGCATTCATGTTGCTGGGAAAAGTTATTTTCAAAATTTTAATTTAATTACATGCTATTTATTGACATGGCAGCGAAACTTCCTTGAAAATGATTTCTGAGGGAGGAGAAACAGGGAGATCCCTTTCATATCTCGGGAGCATGCCGAACGCATTTTCCTTCAAAGTACAAGACAGGAAGGGAAGATTGCATAGATTCACATGCGGTATGTCAACTATAACATGTTTCCAACCAGGTCTTTACATGTGTGTTTTCCCTCTCCATCTTTTGACAAGCAAATTTTCCTTAACAAACCTTATTACAATTTCACTTTAATAATAAAATATTATACTTAATTTAATCAGCAAGCAAATTTAAAAAAATGTTATTTAAAATTTAAATTAGTTGTATAATGGTGATATATAATGGATTGATTGGCAAAATATCATAACTTTTAGTAGTCTCAGCTGCATTTGACTGGTTTGCATGTCTTCAGTCAATTGATACCTAAATCTGTATTTTTAATTATAGCTTTGAGTAAGGTTAGCTGCACATATTGTACAGCCCATATAATTTAGAGACGGGATCGTGCCTTATTAATATTGTTGAATTAAAGAGAGAAAGAGGAGAAATAAATAGTGATAAGACGTGAGAAACTTCTGTAGTTCAACATTGATGACTTAGGACTGTGGTAGTGATATGCAAAGACGAATACTTGTTTTTTGTTTTTGTTTTGAGGAAATAAATAATAATGGATTTTGGTGAAACACGTCTTCTTTCCTTCTATTATAATTTTTTTCAAGGGGAGAAAGGAAGAAGGTAATAATGGATATTCTGTAACCACAAGAAACATGTTTATTGCCTGAAGAAGCTCTGTTTCAACTTACACGTTAATTATGCATTACGTAAAAGATATCAATTGAGTGGTTTGCGTGCTTTCATGCAAGTTCAGATACTCGGTGCTTGGCAGAGGTAATAACTTGCATTCTTCATAGAGTCGGTGATGAAATTGACCCCACGAACCTCCCTCAAATTTTGGTAAGTTTCAAATGTTATATTTATTTTCCTCTGTCTATCTTTTCACCTTTTACTAACGCAAGCTGGTCAATTTGTTTGTAGTACGAAGATGAAGAAAATGATAAAGTTGTACTGGCTTCGGACAGTGATCTTGCCGCAGCTGTAGACCACGCCAAGGCGGCTGGTTTAAAGGTATGGTTGAATGGAATTTGGAAAGGGGAAGAGCTAAAGATATGTTATTGAAGAAAATTTCAGTCATTTTTTCTTTTTTTTTATATGGTTTAAAAAATATCAAAATGGAATAACAACATAAAAAATGTTTATGGTTGTGTGTATCAAGAATCAATTGTCTTAAAAGGTAAAAGAACTTAAAAATGTGGGTAGAATATATAATGCATTCCTCTCACAGTACAGCTACCGCTATTTTTGAAATTTGATTTTGTTGAGATCAAGAAAGGTTAAAAGAGTTCAACTTTAATTTTCATAGTTGGTTAGAAAATTTGCATTCACACATCCCGTATTCCATCACAAGAGAATTTCTCAGATCTATCACAGTAGTAATAATACTAAGGAAATTAGTCTCTGATTTTGTGAACGGGAAAAACCGGCGTCAGGATCAATAAGACTGCCACTTTACTTTAAATTTGTTTCATTTGTAATTCATTATAGTATCAGTAGGAATCTGTCTCAAATAAGTTTGACATTGAATTTTGTAGGGATTGAGATTGCATTTAGACTACTCAGGAGCACGGGGTTATGGAAATGATTCAAGTTCAGTAAGCTGGAAATATGGTAATTCAGAATCATGGACAACAGCATACGGCACCATTGCTGCTGGAGCTGCATTTGTTGCTGCCTTAGGCCTTTTGGCGTTTGTGAGACGAAGTCAATAATAGGAAGAAGCAGCTTTTGTTGGGGGTAGAGGCCAAAACAAAAGTTAGTTGGAACTTTGGAGGGGCATACTTTTAGCACTTGCCAATCTCTCTAAGTTCTGGCATTTTGTATAACCATTTTGTATTTGTATTAAAATATTATACGAGGAACAGAGGAAAATCATTTTTATTTCACTGTTTATAAAATAGGGATGTCTCATCTCTTGCACTTGTAAATTTGTAATTTACAGATTTCCCAACCTCATCATGTGTATCTAGTGTTTCCTCTGTGAGATGTTAATAAATCATAATTGAGTTACTAATTGTATCGTGGTGATAAGGTTAATTGTATCGTGGTGATAGGGTTAAGTAGTTGAAAATGAAGGTTATTGTTCAAAGGATGATATTTAGTTATTGGTTTTTAAAAGATCGGTTTACAGGATTTTCACAAATTTTCTATTGTCTTAAGGATGATCTTTAGTCATAAAGATCATTGATTTTGAGAAGATTAACATCTAGAAGATTGATTTATAAGAAATCAATTTCTAAAAGATTGGCCTAAGAAGTCTCTTGAGCGAAATTTTAAAAACATGTCTAATTGAAATTCTCAACAAAAATTATGGGAATCGACCAACTAAATCAACAAATTTTTTGAAACTATTGTTCTGTACTATATATACTGTGAAAAGTCATTTTTTCTTATAAAGACGAATGACTTAATAAGAAAAATGATCAATTTTTTATTAATTTAAGATTTATAATTTAGGAAGAGATGAACTTTTTAAACATCATTATAATCTAGAAAATTTGAAAAGATTGAAATAAAAAAGTTACTCTGGTGAGAACTCTTTCTTGTGAGATCAAGAAGTGAAAGGTGCTTTAAAGATGTTTAAAAATAACTTGAACAATTGTATGTATAAATAAATGTTTTTTAAATTTGCATGGATAATCATACTGGTGAACATACTGGTTTTAGGTTTTAATGGTATGATGAAATCAAGATCGCATAGGTGATAATTAAATTTATATTTTTAATATTACATAATATTTCAATTCATATTTTTGCTATTCTCATTATATCAATTTCTCGTAGAATCGATCGGTTTAGTTAGATTTTCACAGTAGATTAAAAACATTTGTATTTACTTTTGTTAAATTTTATATGAAATTATTTACTTGTATTTGTATATTTCCTTATAAATGAAAAATTATACTATCATTGTATGTCATTTAGGTTTTAAAATTTTAAATTCAATTTATATTAATTTAACCTAACCTAAAAACATTGAGATTTGCAAGAAAGTTCATCGCGGAATCAGCTCTTCATGTGACTTCTTTTTAACATTATACATAACATTTTTTAACATTATTGCCTTGGATTAAATTTATATTTTCTATTCAACTTGTAGAACTATTATATCCCTTTGTTTTCCTTCTCTCACATTTTTTAATATTGTATTCATACTTCTTCCCATCTTCATTCTTATTCTCTCTAAGAATCTTCTTTAATGAAACAATGAATGACGATCATTGAGAACATTATCCTTCAATTAGTTAGTAGAAACAATAATTTAAACTGAGATACAATTCATATTATACATAAGTAATATTCAAGTTGATACAAAATTTTGGTATAATATATCTTTTAAACTTCTGCAATAATATTATTTTTTCTCAAATGTGTTTTTCATATAATATTTAGATTGAAATTTTTTCATTTGTTCAATTGAATTGTATCTCAAATGTTCATTTCATATAATGTGTTTTTCATTTTTTCATAAGTAATACTTCTTTTTAAATTAATGTCTTGACTCCATAACTTTTACGCAACAAATAATTAGATTAAATAACAGATATTAATAATGTGTAAAGATTTAATTACTTTTAAAATAATTCATATTTATTTTATTTTTTCTTATTAATAAGAAAAATATTTACTCAACATTTATTAATACAAGTATCGAGGCCAGATATTTTAAGTGTTCAAGTGTAAATGATTTGATGTGATAAAGCTTAGAATCAATATCCACAATCCCCGCTACATATGACAAAAAAAATATTACACCAAATATATTCATTGCAAATTCTTTTCCTAGATTTAATAGAATTTTTTTATTTTATGTTTATTCATATATGAGATCAAATTGCACATATTATACTATTTAATAAAAAAAAAACTATTTAACATTCTCATATAAAAAAGTAAAGTTCAGGATTTCAACCATTAAATTATAATTTTATAACATCTATCTTAAATTATAACTTCCATTAACATATATCACATACATATGTTCCATTAAGAAAAGTAAAATTACAATAAAAACAAGTTGCACAAAACAAAGTGTCATTCCCACTGCTCAACTTGTGACATCACTTTCTTCGGTGCTTCATTCTTTTAAATTTAAATTATAGTAATATATTAATCAATTAATACATTATTAGTATAATTTATTCCACTGAACTCGTGCCGGATATCGTGGTGCTGCAATAATCGGTGCGAGTTCCCCGAATAGCTGTCACCGGTATCCCAACAACAGTGCGACACGTGTCAGTCGAGATCCAGGGAGCATTCTCCAATCTGACGGAGAGGTTAATGATGACGTGTCCCTTGGCACCGTCTTTACCTCGTATGCGGTAGCTGAGGTAGCGCAGGGAACCGTGGGGGAGGAACCCAATGTCGTGGGCCGGGATTAGGCAGGACCCGAGTTGGGCCGGTCCAAGAATGGGCCGCTTGGTGAAGAGGTGAAGGTGAAGGGAGGAACGCGTGTCGGAGAAGAAGGAAGGATGCAGTGCGACGCGGAGGGTGAGGTTGTGGTGGAGCCGCGGTGACGTGGAAAGGAGGTGGGAGGAGGAGAGTGTGATGAAGGGTTTGATGGAGGGGTTGAGGAAGGAGGTGTGGTGGTTGAGGCCTTCCAGTGATGTGACGGTTAGGTGTAGCAATGGGGTAGAAGGTGGTGGAGGCACCGTAATGGTCATGGTTATGGTGAAGGTTTTATTCTTAGTTTAATTCTTAGGTTAAAACTATATACAAAAGGGAAAGAAAAGAAAAGCATGAAGAGAAGAGGGTTGATTGAGATAAAGGATTATTTTCAACGGATCCTAACATGTTAATTCCATTAATTGGTCATTAATTAGATCATAAAATTAAATAATTTCATAAATGAATTGTATAACTAATACTTATATGTCATGTTTAAACGATAAACCATATAAGATGTAAAAATATTTTATGAACATTTAGCTGGACTTATTTTTATCAGGACAAAATTAAAAAATATATTAACTTTCGAAAGAACACTTGAAAAATTTACTTGTGGTTGGTCGTAGTCATGGTCACTGCTGTTTATCGGGGATGGGATTGAAAAATAATTCTCCTAATTATGTTGTCGTTGTAAGATATTTATTTTAGCTTTGAAATGATTTAAGATTTGAGATCCAACCTTTCGTAATCAATATATACATCGAATTTGGAGGATTTTTTAAAAATAGTACAATACCTTATCGGTCACATTGTTACAATTTTATCCTTAAATATTAGTGTCTTAACATAAAACAATTAATAAAGAGAGTTAAAATAATAAATATTAAAGTTTACCATATGTACGTAATTACTAGAGAAACCTATAAAGGATGCCAAAACATGCTTTAAGAGAGGCTATGAAGAAATTGCCAAACATACATAACACAATATATTAAGAAAAATATCATTGATAACTAAAGAAATCATGTCAAAATTTAAAATCAATTTTGAAGATATATGACTGAATAGCAATTTTATTTTTAAGACTTAAAAAAATCCAAATTCCTAATGAAACTACGCGTTTAGTTTTATATCAAATATTTTTATGTGTTTTTTAATATTTATGTATCAGGTGGGTTCTATAAATTATTTTTGAATGCAATATAAAATATAAGATTAATTTAATATAAGTAATTGTGTCTCAAAGATTTATGTTAAATTTTTTTAAAAAAATTATGAAATTTCTAAAACATGTTTATTTTTGTCACCATTTTCTATATGTTGTGTCATAGATGACAATATTTTAGATAATATAATTCAAAATTTATTTATAAACTACACAATTTATAAAAAAAATTATAAAAAATAATGACTTATAAATTATAGAATTTAACTCTTTCTTTCTTAAGTCCATCCATAATACAACATATAAAAATAATAAAAAAGAAGTGACCACAAAGATGAAAACAAAGGTATAATATGATCTTTCAACCACCTTCATAACAGTGTACGTGTAAACTATATGAGAGTGTATAAATTATTTTTATCAGGTTTTTGGGTCACCCCATTTGGATTTGGGGTATTTTTTATTGCAGCCCTATATTTTTCTTCCTGCACACCTGGATGATTCTGGAATAAGGATTCCATAAGAAAATATGTTTCCGGAATAGAGGTTCCGTAAGTAAAGTGTATTTCCAGAATAAGAAATCTGGAAGGTAAAAAACCATTCCTGAATATTCTTTCCATAACATATTTTTTAATTTTTGAAATGATAAATCTGAAATTCAAAAAATATATTACGGAAAGTGTGTTCTGGAAATATTCTAGAAAAGTAATTCAGAAGTCATTTTTAAAAGGGGTAAAATGGTTTTTTCCGAAAATTCTGGGCTGCAGAAAGTCATTTGTACGGGTGCAGGGAGAAACACCCTTGGATTTGTTATTTCTAGTTTTGGATCCATTTAGTTTGTAGCGAGACTGTTTCTTCCTGCACCTCCATATCTTATTCTTGCACCTCCATACACAATATGAAAATACATTTGTATCCTTCTTGTGCCATCCCCATAGAATAACTTTCGGATTATGTAATCCAGAAAGTAATCATGCATATGAAAAAAAAAACTTCCGGATTATATAATCCAAAAGTTAATTACAAATTTGAAAAATAACTTTCGGATTATGTAATCCAGAATATTACAGAGGGGCATTTTTGGAAATTCGAAAACTTATGGAGGTGAGAGAAGAAGGTATGGAGGTGCAGGAAGAAGCAACCTTGTAGCGATGGACCCATGGCCCAATTAGATCGAATCATGAATTTTAAATGTTTTATTTTGAGGTAGCTGCCATCGTTTGTCTTGTTGCTGCTAATTTAGATTTTTTTTTTATTGATGGGTAAAACTGTGAAAAATAAAAATGAGTATTTTTTTATTTATAAAAATTGAATAAAAGTATAAAGAGTTTACAAAATTATACCACAATGTTCAACCAACTTAACCAAACTATTCCTAAAGAAAAAATTATTGGACAACTTAATTTTAACAGATATATATTTACACCGAATGTTTGTTCATTGATTAATATATTATTCTTATAATGATTTTTTGTTTTAAATTGCTAAAATATTACTAATTTATTTAGTATTTTAGTTTATACAAGTTCGATCTTGAGTTTCTCGTTAAGAAATAAAGTATCCCAATATTAATATTGAAGGTAAATTTTCTCTAATTCTTTTTGCCATTATATCCATTCTTCTTTATTTTTATTAATTCACTTATATTTTATTATATTTAAAATAAATAGGTACAAGTTTTTCATCTTCAGTTTTTGCTTTCATTTTCACTCAAATGTGAGTTTTCAACCTAGTTTTTTCATTTGTAGTTCCATAATGATTTATCTTGACACAAGATAATTGTTTCTTCAATATTTATCATGGTCTTTTACGGTTAACTCAGCGTATGTTCAAGTTAGGAAGGATACAGTTGGGAAGGTCCCTCCAGTTTACAGTAAGTTGTGGAGGTGCAAAGCCTTGTCTTCTGCTTTGTTCACAGCTTGGAGGGTGATAGAGAATAAGGTTGCTACTAGGGTAAATCTGGAAAGACGCGGGGTGGTGATTGAGAATCCTTTATGTTGTCTGTGTGGGATGGTGGAAGAGTCGTCCAGTCATCTGTTTTCCGTCTGCGATTTCGCTTGGCGTGTTTGATGTCTTTGTTTTAAGTGGCTAGGCGTATCCTTCGTTATTCATAAGGATCCTTTGGCAAACTTTCTACAGTTCAGGTTAAGTCAGGCTTCAGATTCGGTTAATGACGTTTGGGGTGCAATTTGG
>Ga0123342_1003615_pt1 | contig 24656 bp, 11 predicted proteins | sample Turbeawhitnodule_FD_89960 | JGI IMG/M metagenome (GOLD analysis project Ga0123342, IMG submission 89960) | Root nodule microbial communities of legume samples collected from Mexico - Turtle bean Mexico white nodule | ecosystem: Host-associated > Plants > Roots > Nodule | place: Mexico: Nepantla... | reverse complement strand
GTTGGTCTGCCTCTACGTTGATGATTTGATTTACACAGGAGATGATGAGAATATGTGCAAATGTTTCAAGTTATCAATGCAACAGGAGTTTGAGATGACAGACTTAGGAAAAATGAAGTTCTTCCTTGGAGTTGAAGTTTATCAAAGCGAAGGAGGAATTCATTTGTGCCAAAAGAAGTATGCTAAGGAAGTTTTGGAAAGGTTCAATATGTCGGATTGTATGCAGTAAAGAATCCGATAGTCCCTGGCACCTTCTTGTCAAAGTCAGGCGGTAAAAGTGTCGATGCAACATTGTACAAACAACTAGTAGGATGCTTAATGTACCTCACGGTAACTCGTCCCGATTTAATGTTTGTGGTTTGTTTGATTTCATGTTATATGGCTGATCCCAAAGAAGAACATATGTTGATTGCTAAAAGGGTACTAAGATATTTAAAAGGTACACTAGATGTTGGAGTTTATTACAAATAGAGTAAGGATGTAAATCTGTTGGGATACACAGACAGAGATTATGCGCGAGATATTGACGACAGGAAGAACACTTCAGGCTATGTTTTCTTTCTAAATGGAGCAGCAATATGTTGGAGTTCAAGGAAGCAGGGAATTGTAACACTATCATCTACAAAAGCTGAATATGTGGCTGCCACTGCAAGTGCATGTCATGGAGTTTGGCTTACGGGAATTCTGAAGGAGTTAGGTGTTCTAAGCAACGAGTGTATCGATATCATGTGTGACAGTAGTTCAGCAATAAAATTGTCCAAGAATCCAGTTATGCATCGAAGGACAAAACATATTGATGTCAGGTACCATTACTTGCGTAATTTGTCAACTAATGGGACTGTGAGGTTAGTGTTTTGTGGAACTGAAGATCAAGTAGCAGACATAATGACTAAACCAATTAAGCTAGATCAATTTGTGAAATTTAGAAGCATGCTTAGAGTTCGACAACTTGAGTAAACTGATATTGTTTCAGCATACTTCAGTTTACGGGGAAGAATTTGTTGGAGTAACGTTATAGCTGATTAATAGGGAGTAGTTTTCTGTTTGTTTAACGTAGCTATTTTGTATGAGCTAATTCTGTGATTTCTGTTTTGTAAAGGCTTTATAATAGTCGTAGTTATGTTTCAATAAGATATCAGTTTCCTTTAAAGTAAAGGTTTGGTCTTGGGTTTCTGCAAAAATTTGTTTAGCTTCATTTTCCTTTTCAGATTGGTGTTTGGAACCTATGGTGTGTATGAGGTTGGTTTCTTGAAGATTGCTAGGTGTAGTAAGGGCAAGGATTTTTAGTTAGTTTCGTAGGATTTTGGCTGAATTTGTTATTGGTGTACCGTGTATAAGGGTTGAACCACCCCTGAAGTGGTTCCCATTTATTTATTTTTTATTGCCAATTGAAAAAAAAAGATACCAATTTAGAAACTATTTAACAATAATAAAAAGTAATTTAGAAATCATTTTTTTTAGTTTCTAAAATAGTCTATAATTTAATCACTATAGCAACTAATTATATTTGGTCTCTAAAATTAGTTTTTATTTTATGATTTTCTTGTAGTGGCTATTATTAAAGTTGTACCTCCCACATGCAGCTACAAAGATAGTTTTATTTTACTCTACTTCCAATTTACCCGGTTGACAAATACCACTTCAAGATTAACCAAAACATTTCTTACACTACAAGAATATCATGAAATAGAAATCAATTTTTAGAGACAAAAAATAATTAGTTGCTACAGTGACTATATTAGAAGAAATCAAAGACTAAAAAAATTTTGATTTCTAAATTAGTTTATATTATTTTTAAATGGTTTCTAAATTGGTGTATAATTAGCAACCAAGATTTTTGCTACCAAATTGATAACTATAGTAACTAATTATTTTTTGTCTCTAAAAATTGGTTTCTATGTGATGATTATCTTGTAGTGTTATAATTATAATTCATAATTGATTAATATATTTTCATTTTTCTACAAGAAATTTATTGAATATTAAGAAATTTAAAGACACAAAATATTCTGTCAATAAATTTATTGGGAACTGTTTTAGAAATAAGGATTACTAGATTTTAAATTATATTTTATTGTTACTGAACAACTTTCTAAATTAGTCATTAACCAGTCTCCAAAACTAATGACTAATATTTTATTTACTTTGAATTCAGATTTTAATTTAGTCTCAAATTATTTTAGTGAATAGTTCTTTAAACTTAACTTAGAGACATTAATTTATTTGTAGAAACAATATTTCTTGTACTATTTCTTACTTTTACAAAAATCTCTATAATAATAAAAGAAATAAGAAAAAGGAAATATAAGATGAATAATATATATATATATATATATATATATTCTTCTCTTTCATTTAGTTTTTAATATCATAATAATAATAACGTTATTTGAAACATTCTAATAAATGAGAGATAAATAAAAAAACTCAAGAACTAAATGTTAAAAGAATTTAAAACATTTAAGTCTGCATGTAAATATGATTCAAACAATTCATGTGAATAATGAATGGGAAAACCTAATCAAATGGCAAAGGAATTAAGGGGTCAAGGACTCAACTTTGGATTAGACGCATGCGAGGTGTTAATAATAGCTAAACCAAATAATTCATTTAACTTAATCTCTCATACCATATTTCTTCCTCTAAGCTTTTAATAATCAGACCAGTTACTTTGGTTAGTGGCTTTGTTATTTTGGAAAATGTTTGTCACGTCATTTTTTTTTTATATATCACAAAAAAAATCATGAAATAGAAACGAATTTTAGAGATAAAAAATAATTAGTTGTTATACTGATTAAATAAGATATCATTTTAGAAACTAAAAAAACTTTTGATTTCTAAAATAGTTTTTAGTATTGTTAAATGATTTCTATATTGATATCTACCTAGCTACCAAGATTTTTACTACCAAATTTAAAATTTAAATAATTAGTAGTTAAAATCTTGGTAGCTAATTAGATACTAATTGAGAAATTATTTAACAAAATTTTGAAACCAAAAGTGTTTTTAGTCTCAATAGTCTCTAATTTAGTCACTATAACTATTAATTATTTTTTATCTCTAAAATTAGTTTTTATTTTATGAATTTTTTTGTAGTATATATATATATATATATATATTAATATATGGGGGTGGAAAAATATATTAATGATTAAAAGTGAATATTCTGTGATAGATGTTTCTATACTTAATTTTTCTAGGAAAAATGGCTATAGAGACTTTTCTGGAATTTCCACATGATTTATCATGTAATGGCCTTTTAGGCTCCCTTATATGCTTAAGAGTTTCTTTTTCAATTCCATGATGTGAAAGGGTAACAGCTCATATACTTGAGCTTGATTAAGACATTCTGTCAACTGAAAGAAACCAAAAAGTTTACAGAATTAAAAATCTTCTTATAGTTTACACCAACCATGGAATTTGCTTCCATTGCCAAATTTTAGCCGTTGATAAAAAGTGGGGATGGCAGTGACAGCATCACTTTCCATTGGTTAAAATCATCTAAATCAAGCTCTAATAGGACCATCAATTTATCTATGCAAGAAGTAAGTGTATTGTAATAATTAAGCTCAGATTAGCATTGAGTTGTTTATCCAAAAAGTTATATAAAATGTGTGACATTTCCAATGAAAAAGGAAGCTTAACGAGGCTAGCAAACAATGGCATATGCCAAAATTTAAGGCATAAAATAACACTGAATTTGCTTGCGTATACACCATTATATTAACCTTCAAAGTCCTTGACTTCCAAGGTAGTCCCTTGTCGATACCATAAACATCTTGTGTCTTCTTTGCATATGCCGGTTTAAATTATGCTTCTTTCTTGCAGGGTTTGAGTTGAGCCTATCTTTCATTTTGTTTTAACCTCAATCCCTTCAACCCTTCCAACTTTCTCTTCTGTCAAAGTGAACTAGGATTCTAAAGATTCCTCCTCCAAACAATGAACTTCAAACAATACTGCTGTTTCCTCTTAGATGAAGGGCAAAGCAAAATTCAGTATGGTTTTCGTCAAACTTCTTATATCTGCTTAATCTTCATGCTCACAAATTCGTGAATTATAATAATTTTATTTCATATATTTGTTTGTTTTTGTTATACCAGGATTGCTAAGAAGAAGAACAGTAGGGGTTATCCATGGGAAATGTATACCTTGAAGGAGTTGCTTAGAGCAACAAACAACTTTCATCAAGATAATAAGATTGGAGAGGGTGGATTTGGAAGTGTTTATTTTGGTCGAACAAGTAAAGGCGTTCAGGCAATTATACTTATAATAATATCATTTAGTCCTTAATTTTAACTTGACCAGAGATAAAAAATTTCATAATTTATAGGTAGGTGGAAATTATAAGAACTTTAACAGTATACAAGTTAAAAAGTTTAAGCATGGCGTATTTTCTTTTGCATGCACAATTTAAATTTGCAAGTCATTTTTCTTTGAAATATGAACTGATGCATATAGATTTTGAAACTTTCAGATTGCAGTGAAGCGATTGAAGACAATGACTGCTAAGGCAGAAATGGAGTTTGCAGTGGAAGTGGAAGTATTAGGAAGAGTGAGGCATAAGAATTTGTTGGGATTGAGGGGATTCTATGCAGGAGGAGATGAAAGGTTAATTGTGTATGATTACATGCCTAATCATAGCTTGCTCACACATTTGCATGGTCCACTTGCTAAGGAATGTCAGTTAGATTGGCCAAGAAGAATGAGCATAGCAATTGGAGCTGCTGAAGGTTTAGTGTAAGTTTATCTTCTCCATATATATATATAGTTATAAATCTAATTACTGTAGGATTTTTAACAGAAAAAATACATTAAGTAATAATATAGAGAAAGTAATATAAATAAAATAGAGAATAATATGTATATGGTGAAAATAACATAAAGAAACATAGAATAATATGATAAAAAAGACATGGTAAAGATTCCTGCAAGTTATCTTTTGAAACTGAGTATTTTTTGGCTTGCTTTCAAGAGTGGTTATTTCTGTACCAAAACTATATATATATGCTTCCATATGAACATTTTTCATTCGTGCATCATTTAAGATTACTATATACTTGAATAATTGATCTTTGTCAATATCTGTTTGTTTTTGGATAAGGTATTTGCACCATGAGTCAACTCCTCACATCATACATAGAGATATAAAGGCGAGTAATGTTCTTCTGGACTCTGAATTCCAATCCAAGGTTGCTGATTTTGGTTTTGCAAAGCTGGTACCAGATGGTGTGACCCATCTTACCACAAAGGTTAAAGGCACCCTAGGATATTTGGCACCAGAATATGCCATGTGGGGAAAAGTTTCTGAGAGCTGTGATGTTTACAGCTTTGGAATTTTACTGTTGGAGATTATCAGTGCCAAGAAACCAATTGAGAAATTTCCTGGAGGAGTGAAAAGGGATATCGTTCAATGGGCCACACCATATGTCAACAAAGGTCTCTTCAGCAACATTGCAGATCCAAAATTGAAGGGCAAATTTGATTTGCAGCAACTGAAAAATGTGATCACAATAGCTCTTAGGTGCACTGATACCAGCGCAGATAAGAGACCTAACATGAAAGAGGTGGTGGAATGGCTCAAGAATGGTGTAGGGAGCACTTAGGAGAAGAGATCATATATAAATTTGAGTAACAGAAATGGAGATGAAGAAAATGACAAAATTAATACTATCCAAGCTAAGAAAAGTACCAAGTGATGTGTATAAAGTGATATAATTTATTTGTTTTTTATTATATTTAATATGCATCTTCTTCCTGTTTGAGAAAATGAGATTGACATTAACTAAAATTGTGAGAATTGAAGGTATCTTTTCAGACCATTTAATGTTATGTAGGTGTGGGTAAAAGGCACAGGACTAGGTTTTCTGGTCTAGAATCTATTGGGGGGCTATGAGTCTATATACGCAATTCTATATATGACCTTTTCAATGTTGTTAGGGGCTACAACATCGTATTTATTTTTCTCAGAACGAATCTTCTTGAATGTTTTACGTGTATTTAATATTTATTAGGTGAAAAAGGGGTAGAAAGAGAAGAAAATTCTCCTTTTGTGGAAGAGAGGAACAGGGAGCATTTCAACTTACAACTACTTTAACTCCATAGATTTCATTTCAAGTGCATAATGCTTGAAAGGATTTGGTGAGAATATGATTTTATTAAGAAATTTAAATAATTTTGTTCTCTCACAATATTATAATTATTTGGAAAGTGTTATGTTATCTTCATTGGTCTTCCAATTGGAAAATGCTTTGTGAATAATAGATTATAGATAATTGTTCTCTATACTTTTTAGTATATTTTTAAAATGCATATTTTACAAAGTAATCCTTAAATATAAATTAAATTTAGAAATTAAAAATTTACTTATTATATTTATTAAATTAGATACTATTTTATAAATTAAAAAAAATATTAGTATTTGAAGTAGTTTTTATTATTAATAAAACTTTATAAATTAGTTTTTAAATTGTTATCTTGTATTAGTTATCAAAATTTTAGTTACTAATTATTTTAGATCTTAAATTAATTTTTAAAAGATTAATAAAAATTAATTTAGAATTTAAGTACTTTATAAAATGGTATTTAATTTATTTAATATAATAATTAATTATTTTTTATTTTTAAAATTATTTTTTATTTACTATTTTTTTATTTTTTTAGAATATAAAAAAATAATAAGAGATAAAGAGTAAAAGTTTGAATCATTTTATTTCATACAAAAAAACTCAATACCATTTAAGTATTTATAAGACTAAGACCAAGTATATAGTTTCAAAATTTTCTTGAATGCAAACAACTAAAGTAGCATGTGTTGTTTATATATGTTCTTTCTACATATAGTTCTTCTGTAGAGCAAGATTGCTTTTCTAGGAGAAAGAGAGAGAAACAGGGCCTAAGAACTGCAAACTGGTGCTGGAAACAGGGTTTGAATTCGGCTCCTGCTATTTAGACTACCCAGTTTTGCTAACCGCACTCCTATTTTAATTCTTTTATTTAAAATGACATGTTTGCCATTATTTTCTCTTCTTTTTTTTTTTGCATGGTAACTGTATTTTAATAAGTACTTTTTAAAATATTCTCTTTCCATTTTGAAAAGTACGTTTTGAAATACTTTTCATTTTTTATATTCTAAAAACTATTGTGCAAATTAAGAAAATAAAATGTGTTCTAGAAAGAGTAATGTAGAATGTAAAGAGATTCTGAAAATTAACACCTAAAACATTTTCTCCTCTTTTTTACATTTTGAAATGTACCTTTTGAAACATATTTTTATTTTTTTAACATTCCGGAAACATGGGAATGAAAAAATTAATTTATAATTGCTTTCTAAAATGCAACAAAATATAGCCCATGTTTCAATCAGTTTAATTTAGAGGGACAAACGCTTAAATATACATTAACAAAGGGTTAATTTTTTTTCGTTTTTACTTTTTTAGAAGTGTTTACGCAAACATGTCATTATAAAGAATTATGAATTGTTTTTCATTTGAGGTTAATTCTTTTGGGTCAGTTCAAGAAAGAAGAGTCCAATTTTATGTTTTTAGATTAGTGTGTTATTCCACTAAGTTTTTACCTTTTCAACTTTAATTAATTTACACGAATATAAGAAAACAAAGTAAATATCAAATTATGTTTTTGATCATAATTGGATCAAATTACCTTTTCAACTTTCATTTTGATTTTTTTTTTAAATATACTACAAGAAAATCATGAAATAGAAAAAAAAAATAATTAGTTGGTATAGTGACTAAATTAAAGACTATTTTAAAAATTAAAAAAAAATAGTTTCTAAATTAATTTCTATTTTTGTTAAATGATTTTTAAATTGGTATTTAATTAGCTATCAAGGTTTTAACTACCTATTATTTAAATTCTAAATTTGGTAGCAAAAACTTTGGTTGCTAATTAATACCAATTTATAAATCATTTAACAAAAATAGAAACTAATTTAGAAACAAAAAATATTTTTAGTTTTGTCTCTAATTTTGTCATTATAACTTCTTGTAATGATATTTAGATAGGTGTTCTTTGTCTATTTTACTTTTTTAAGGATTGAATCACTTTTTACTGGGTCAGTTTAATTTAATTCCTACTTGCTCATAAAAAAATATGTTTTGATCACACTATATGATGGTAAAAAAGAGGATTTTATTGACTAAAAATATTGATCAAAACCAAACTGACAAACAGTCTCTGTCTAAAAGAAATATTCTTATGTTGATAATTCTATACTATTACAACTAAACTAGATAGAAAAATAATTTTTTATTAACATATAAATTTTATATAAAAAGTTTTGAGTAATTTTAAAATTACACTGTACAATATAACAATTATAAACTGATATGATATAAACAGTGGCTAAAGTAACATTTTATTACCAAATAACATTTAAAAAAGAAATGTTAAAATGTAGCATAAACATTATAAGCCAAGGGGAAGAAGCCAAATTGGAAGTGGCAACAGCTTTATCATCTCAAATCCCAACATATGAGTGAAGCAGTGATTCCCAGTGAATAGGGCAAGCAAATCTATAAATAACACGAGTGTCGCATAGCTGGAATTCTAGTCAACCAAAATATCCGTTGCCTATATACTCATCGTGACAAACAAAACAAAAGAGGGAATGCACTATACTCCATAGACCTTCTGAAACAAAACACATACCACACTTTTCTCTCTCTTTTTCATCACTATTCTCTTTAGGACAATAAACATAAATTCTCCTTCAACAAAACATTTCAATATTCTTTCAACCCAGTTAATCTCCTTCTTCATTTACATTACTTATGCATCAAGTTCTATAACTTGTTTTAGGTCTTTCATAAAACAATGAAAAAAATGTATAAAAAGTGATTGTAGAAGAAAAAGTAAAGTTTGAAAGAAAAGAAGGAAGATGTATGTGTGCATCTCTCTCCGTGACTGTGTCTGTGTGTGCGTACATATATAGTATTATGATGAAGAGAGAGAAGAGAGAGTGTAGGGGAAGAGACGTTGCAGCCGGCCTAAGAAGGGTAGGTCTTAGGAGAAAAGTGAGAGAGAATTGAATTCTTCTTCTGATATGTGGCATATGCCATTCATTCTGTGTTGTGTGGTGTTGTGTTTCTATAGCTAACGGTTTTAGAAATGCAATGCAAGGAAGGAGTGAAGAGAAAAAAGTGAAGGAAGGGGTCAGAGATTGTTTAGTTTAGATTTGTACAGATGTGTGTGTGTGCATGAGTGGTGTGTTGTGTTGTGTGGAGCATGATGGCATACAGCTCGATGGAGGGATGGTTGCAGAGATTACAGCTTTATGAGAAAGGGAGAGATGAGAAGAGTGAGATGGGATATGGCATGTTGTAGCAGTCACGAGTTGCTGCTGCTGCTGCTGCTAGTAGTAGTGTGCTACTGCTGCTGCTGCTATTAGGGATAGATGGATCAAACCCCAAAATTCATGTTGATTCAGTCACTACAATAACACCATGTCATCTCCATGCAACAGAATTTGATGTAACTTGTCGGCCCTTAAAGTACCTTCCATTGCATTTAATATTATACCCCCTCTCTCTCTCTCTTTCTTTACCTTCATACAAATTGTACTACCTTTTTCTTTTATTAATTTATAAAGTTAAACTCTTCATCATGTTTTTAATGCAAACAAAATAAACTTATTTTATGTGGGTTTATGTACTCAATTATTATAATATGAAATATAATCTCTTCATTTAACATTTCTTTAGATTTAATATTTCTTTAGGCTTTGTTTAGATTAGAAGGTGTGGAAAATGAAAAATGGAAAGTTGAAGGTGTGGAGAAGTGAAAGTATGAAAAAATTGTGAAGAAAGTTGAAGTTGTTTGAATTGAGGTATGTTAGAATCGATGTGTGGAGAAAGTTTATTAAAATTGGTGAGTAATGTGATGGTTGTAGGAATATTATAAATTATTTTGAATAATAAAAATTGTAAGATTTCAAAATTACCCTTTAATATAAAAGAAGAATAAATAATGATTTTTTTTTCATATTTTAATTAATTAAAATAATTTAAAGTTTCATTTATAAATAAAAAAATGTAAAATTGAAAGAAATAATGAATTATAATTTAAAATTTAAGTATAATTTTATTATTTAACATTTATTTATTTTTTACTTAAGTTAACTTATTTACATTAAGTGATTTTAATTTATATTTATTATAATTATTTAAATATATTTGGAATAAAATATATTTAATATTTTATTATATGTGCAGTACTGTTTAAAAAAATAGAATGTGAATAATTTATAGTAAATTTTGTGATAGAATAAGGGTATATAAGTCATTTTACATATTTATGAATATTTCTCTACTACTTTGTGAAGAAGCATTTAGCCTACTCTTCCATCCTTGAGCGCCCTCCCACCTCCTCTCATCTCCAGATCCAAAGAGGGAAACCTTCTCAATTTCCCTCTTCGCCAACCGTAAATATGTTGAAACAAACACACTATTAATCTCAACAAAAAAGAAAAAATTTCTTTAACAATTTCGTAATCAAAATGACCACTTTATAATATTTCAAAAAAATTCATATTTTTTATCAGTAAAAGATTTTTTTTTCTTATATTTTTAATAATTGTAATATAGAAAAATTCACTCTTAAATTATTATTATATCATCCTGAGTCTTTTATAAATTACAAAATAATATACAATCTAAAAAACATCATATATATTATTATGGAGAACCCCCTTATCAACGATTAAAAATAGCATATAAAAATGATTCTGAAACCGTTGTTATTACGGATGTCGTTGTAAATCAGTTGTTTATAATGATAATTTTAGAACCATCGTTATAAAATCACATTAACAACATGTGTAGACACGTTGAAAAACTGTCATTGTGCCAAATACATAAATAAAAAGTAAAAAAAAAAATTATAACAAAGTTATAAGTGTATTTTTTTTAAATGTTTATTATTATATACTCACTCTAATCCTGCATAAAATATCAAATTTTCATAACAATAATGCATGTAATATCATAATTTAAATATCAAAGTCAACAAAAAGTTTTATAAATATATGAAAAAGTTTTATGTCATTCTAAAGTGTTATACATAGTTACCTTAAGGTGCATCCAAGTGAGTTTTTTTGCACTTGCACTTGCACTTCTCCTCCCACTCAACATGTTATATCCAGAATAAGCACTAAAATAATAAGATTTCATGTTAGAACACACACATAACGTTATGTAATGTAATGTTTGAGTAATAAATTTGTGAATGTAATATAATCATAATGGTTTGATAAATCTCTAATTTATACTAGGAAACATCATGCAAAATTTTAAATTTTTTTGACAAGTTTAAGTATGAGAACTAAACAATAGTACAAAAATAAGAAAAGAGCGCTCCTTATTTAATGCGCTTCAGCGTTTAAACGCATTCGTAAAAAACGCGGTGACATTTTTGAAATTATTTTGATTTACAAATGCGGTTATTTAAATAACTGCATTTGTAAATCAAGCGCTTCCATTTACAAATGCGGCTAAAAGTAATAGCCGCATTTGTAAATCGAAGCGCTTGATTTACAAATGCGGTTATTCAAATAGCCGCATTTGTAAATCAAAAAGCTTAATTTACAAATGCGGTTTTTACGTTTAGCCGCATTTGTAAATGGTTTTTACCCTAAAAATTTTACGCGCTCAACAGTTTCGTTCATTCTCTGTTTGCGCTCATATCTGTTCTTCGTTTTCTCTAGTTGCGAAGTTCTGCATTTTCGAAGGTACGTAACTGCATTGCCCCTCATTCTCTTGTTTCCATTGACCCTAACAATTGCATTAAACTCCAATGGCTTTCGCTTTCCATATTGCTTTCGTTTTTAATGGGTTTCGCTCTGCATTTTGAAGGTGTATTCATTGCTTCCACCGCTATCGCATTTCGCTCTCGTCGCTCCGCCACTGCTTCCGCCGCCGCACTCGTCGCCGCTACTGTGTTTCCTCTTCTCCCCTTCCACTCTTCACCAACAACGTGCCCCTAAAACCCCAGCTCATTCAGAAGAATATACAAATGCGGTTATTTCAAATAACCGCATTCGTAAATCGCATTTGTATTTCTCTGATTTACAACTGCGTGCTGATCAAATGCGGCTCTATAGCCGCATTTGTAAATGTAAAATAGCCGCATTTGATTAGCATTTCTGCGCTAGTGAAAACCTCAAAATACCTGAAAAATACATAAATAATACTTAAAAATATAAAAAAATAAATAATAGTAAACGGTGAATTTTTGGAATTTTAGTGGACCCTAATCCCCTTCGGATATTGTTCATGTGATTCTTTACCTCATTTCAAACAACTTTCATTTTTTACACATCTTCATCCAACTTCTCTGTCAAAAGTTATGGCTGTTTGAAGTTTCTTCATGCTAATTTTTGTCAAACTCCAAATCTATCACTCTTCTCTTCAATGTCAAGACTCCTCCATCAAATATCCACTAAATGAAGTTCCCACAAGCCCTAATCAACACATACATGCAAATATTTATTATAAAATTATTTAAAAATTTTAGGGTAGAGTTTAGGGAGGCATCGCATCGTGCCTCAGTCCAGTCTTGGCAGTGTGTGGGGTGGAGGTGCTAGCGGTGTATGGTTGATGTTGTCAGTGTGCGTGTAGGGGTTTGACGCGCAGAGGAGGGCTGAAGGGGAGGTTCGCAAGAGGCGCTGACGTAGGAGGACTGCATGCAAAGGAGCAAGGGGCGTGGCGCTGGCGGGATGCGCCCAGAGGAGCAGAGGACGGCGCTAGCGTAGGCAGGGTTGCCCCTTGAGGAGCAGGGGACGCGGCAGTCATCGACGCTGACAGTGACAAGAAGAACTTATGGTGGTGGAGAGAAGGAGTTGGCAGTGGGAGAAGGAAAAGATGGGTGCGCAAGTGAAGAAAGAAACAAAAAGGTGCAAGTGAAGATGAAGATCCGGGCGTGTGCGGGAGTAAAAAAGGATTACATATAACGACGATTCTTAGGGCAACCATCGTTATATGTCCCTCTATATATAACGACGACTCTTAGGACAACCATCGTTATATTCTCCTCACCATATAACAACGGTTCTTAGAGCAACCGTCATTAGAAAAAAATAATTACAAGTTTATCATCGTCTTTTTTTAACGATGTTTTTATAAAAGTCGTCTTTATTTAGAGTTGTCTTTTCGAGATTTTGTACTAGTGATATTGTGATAAAATTGGTAATAGAAAAAAAAATGAAGAGAATAAAAAATAAATCAAACCTTTTCTCTGATTACAAATATATTTTAACTATTTTATTTTATTTACATACAAATAAGTTAATTTAAATTATACTTTTAAAAATTGAAGACGATGATATTTATATAGGTTATTCTATATGAAAGAAAGGAAATAAATGGTAGGACTTTTATTTTCAACCAAACATCTTTAACTTTCACTTTAGTTCTAATATACTTGGACTCATCTCTTTATTTCCATCTAATTTCTTTACTTTCCCAACAAAAAAAATATAAATGTGCTTAATAAAATTAAATGACACTAATTATAGTTTTCTTAATAGTGAAAAGACTAATTAATTTTTCTTGGATTTAACTTCAAATGGAGCAAGTGACTATTTTTAATACATATTAGAATAAAATCTACTCACCTCCACACTCGATGACACTTTTCACATAATACCTTAACACTCTAGCCTCTATTTGTTTAGAGTAATGTAGTCTTTAGGATGATTTGGGGGTTGAGAAAGTCAATGCAGTGACAATTTGGTTTAGTTAAGGTAAATAGGGATGATTTGTGCAGAAAGAAAATGAAGGTGAGATGACCATTTTGTCCCTGCATGAATGTGAGATTTGTGTGCACTCATGACCTTTGTCTTATTAATCACAGATAACAAATTATTATAATCGATTTATATAAAAAATTTAATCAATTAAGTTTGTCATCATAATTGATTAACTTTGTCATTGTAATTGATTAATCATTTATTTTTATTGTTGTTTAAACACGTTTATCAATCAAATTTCATGTTTTATGTATAATTATTATGAACTATTTATTTATTTATTTATTGTCCAAAGAATAAACTACGAATTATAATTACAAAATTTTGTTCATTTACGTAATAATATTAGTTATAAAAATTAATCTCGCCAAAATTTTCTTTAATTACAAATATTCCTCATAAATATATAAATATTAAAAACCTTTTGATATATACTTTTATATTTATTTTAAAACAAAAATTTACGTATTTTTAGACAAAGTATTTTGATAAATAATTAAATTATACAATTAAAAAAATTACATTTCAATCACATTAATCAAATCATCAACAAACTTTTTTATCTTAAATTTATTCACTTTCAAGACACTTTTTCTATATCTAAATAATCAAACTTTTCACTCACTTTTTTTCTTCTTTCCTTCCTTTTTCCTATCGTCTCAATCAAACAAAACCCTGTAAAATTTTAGGGTCAATTAATTTTTTATACTCTTAAAAAATAGTTATAAACATTGTGTACTATCATAAACCTCTACAAATGATAGTCTAATTTGATCATTGTACAAACCTCAATTCTGTGAGCCGGTTTTATGGAGTTGAGTTAGACTTAAAGTTCATCGATGTGGATCTCCGATCTCCAACATTTATCATGCATACCAAACCAGAAAATATTTAGCATTGGTTGTCTTAATATTTTTTTAAAAACAGGTTCATCTTTAGTTTTAAAAGCATTACAATCTTCTTACATAAAACAGTTGCGGAAAACATAAAAGATTGAAATAAATATCCTTTTCAAAAGTAAAAATTTATACAAGTGGCAACTAAAGTACACAATGTTTGTAGAAATAATGGAGTATCTTCTTATTACATTATTTCAACAACACTATTTCAGATCCTAAAAAAACTATATATGTTTCTTAATTTGTATGCATGAGTACATGCATCCTATGATGTCTCTCTAAGCCTAGGGCTTATCATTAGAAATGGCAGCTATATATAATATATGGAAGAGTAAAGGTGGGTAGGTGATGACTACATATAACTACAATTCACTGTGCAAAATCTTTGTATAGATTTTACGATAAAAGGAACTCACTCATTCTCCTATTTTCAACTTCCGTGGGTTAACTTTGACTTCTTCAATTCTTATTCAGATCATGTGGAACGTGGGGTGATAAAGAAAGAAAGAATGAGTCCATTATACGAAAAACAAATATTTTCTTGAAAAAGATTTTCATTTTTAATTTAGTATTATTTTTAAAAACAGATATTTTTTTTTCTCTTCTCATTGTCTAACAAAAGGCAAGGTTTTAAAAAATCTAAGTGTATGTAATTCTTTAATATTTTATACTTTCCTTTCTTCTTTTAAACTAATATATATATATATATATATATATATTTACTTGTTGATTTTTTTATTTAAAGAAAATATTTTTTATGAAAAAAATTATTAAATAAATATTTGAGTCGGTACAAATGTGAATAAATATAGGCATTATTCAACGAGGATGGATATTAAACACATTGAAATTCATTATCGATAGGTATCATAAATAAGAATATATATGAATAGAGAGTACCATAGTGTTTTTTCAGTTAGTTCTGGTTAGTTTTAAAGGTTTTAGGCTGAAATTGGTGTTTGGACATCGGGTATAAGAGTTGAATCATCCTGAAGTGATTTCAATTTATTTATTTTTTATTATCGATTAAAAAAAAACTAATTCAATTTGTGAGGATTTTCAACAATTTTGATTTACTAAAGTCCTGTCAAATGCACTATTTTTTTTCATGGAGGGTTATTTTGGGGAGAGAGGTAACTAAAAGGAATTTCACAAGAATATATAGTAAGGAGATCATAGAAATAATTGTGTTTAAGGAGGCTAAGATAGATGTTTAGGAAATATTCTACATGGCACAGTTGAAATCTTGATTCTGGCACAGTTGAAATCTTGATTCTGTATGATGCATAATTTATCCTGCTTTAATTATTTGTTTTTACTGGTACCAATGCCCAATTCAGGGTTTAAAGAGTGTCAAGTAGTGTTGTTATCTACTCATTTTTTATCAGTAAAAAAATTAAATAAAATAAAATTGAATACTAGGATGCTCCAATCCTTTTACACTATTGTCCAATGTACATTTGTGCACAACAACACTGCATACTAAAGCAAACAAAAAAATATTTCATCAATATTGTAATACAAAATACCTATTATCTGCTTTTACATTTGAGTGTTGTTATCTACTCATAAATTGTTAATGGTGCATGTGTGTTTAATTGAGGGTCTGTATACTGGGAAGATTACATTTGATCCTAGTGAGGGAGAATGTTTTGCATGTTGCAGTTGAAGCTGGAAAGTCTGGCGACCAGGGACACCAAATTTGGTAAACACAAGATATTTTTGCTAAGCATATTGTTTTTGTGGAATGAATTTGGTAAAGCTTCATATTTCATCAAGACTTTGCTCTTACTGCTACTGCATCCTACTGTGTTGTTATGGGTGGTTTTATAAAATGGTTCAGGGGTATTTCTTTGGGAGCATAGTAGTGCTGCCATCCATTTGGTGTCAGGGTGGGTTTATTTTTATTTTTTATTTATTTTTTATTTTTTTAAGTTATGCAGTTTTTAAAATGTTCCACATTTATTTTATTTATTCTTTTAATTAAGAATATAAATATATATACACACAATTTTAATGGATAATGGAAATAGGTAAAGATAAACATGCATCTACCCTACAATTTTGGCCTTCTTTAGAAGAACCTCTTACACATATTAATCATTAATAATATTTTTATAATTCCAACTATTTAGTTTTTTTTTTCTTGTTATAGATATAATGTATTTGAATAATTTTACATAAACAGTTTTAGGAGGAAAAAATAAAAAAATAAGTTGAGTTAAAATTAATTTATGTATAAAGTAATTTGCTAAAGTTTTCCAATTTAATATTTCCAAAATTGAAGTTTTCACTTATATATAGGTTAATCAAAAATTTATTTCTTATTTTTTTTTCTATAAATTTATAGATAAACTTACCTAAACAACCTAAGAATAAAAACTATCTTTGCAAAAGTTTTGAACTTTTGTATTTCTTAAAATGTATCCTATTGAAAGAGTAATCGAGCGAAAGAGTCATTATTGTTTGAGACTTTATGTGTCAGTTGAATAAGATATTCAGATGATTTAAAAAGTGAAAACTTATTGATAAAATAAGTATACTTTTTTTTTACATATTTTTTTATTATAATATGAATTATAACGATTTATTCCTAAATTTGTGTTAACTTTAGAAATTTAGGAGAAAATGTACGGGTGGCAATGCAGGTTGACCCTCTTCGTATAAGTCCGTCGAGCGTTTGGCCCACCCCGCACAAGGAGTGTAGACTCATTGTATGAGGGTTGTTATAAGGCTTGATTAAAAATAATTAAAGTTTTATTTTGCATCTATTTTTTCTTAAATATGTATGTTAATATATAAAAGTATCTTATCAAAGTTTTGCTACAAAATATTTTAATGAAGATGACTAATTTTTTAACTATCCTATTGAAATATCTTCTTTATATTAAATTTTTATTAACAAATTTTAAATATAAGACTTTACTTAAAATTAAATTCACTGTCACTCTTAATACTAACTCCTTTGGATGATTAAAATAAAACATTCATTTCTTTTAGTACATTAAATTCAAATATTTAAAATAAAACAAAAAAAAAAGTCACACAATAATGGATGAATGGAGTATGATTTTTTTGTACAAAAATAAATAAATTAAGTAATTATTTTTTATTTACGCGAGCCAGCGGGCTAACCAGTCACGCCCCGCTATTGGCCTGCACGGGCTGCGGGTTATGCGAGGCAGGTCAAAGTGGTTTAACGGGCTAGATTAGTGAGTCTGCCCCGCAATTTTTGGTAGCAGGACGACCCGCATGGTCTGCCCCACATGCCACCCATAGAAAATGGAGATGAAAGGGCTAAAGGTGAATAGACAAGATGAAAAGGAAGGCTGAAACGCTGATTCAACTCGCCCAAACTCGCCTAAGCTAGAAGCACTCCATAGGAACTCGCCCAAGCGAGATCATTCTAGAGAAGTTGGATTTTTTCATGTCCAGCACGCCCAAGTGAGCCCAAACGTGCCCATGCGAGAAGTCACTTAGCCCAAGTGTAACTAGGTTAAATATGAGGCGTAAGACACAATCCTATACATCATTGAGATAATAAAAGGTAATAGAAAACCCTAGAGGAGACAACCATGAATGAGAAACATCCTGGATCTTCTTTTCTTGCTTTTCATGCTTGCAGTGGCCAACATGAGTTTTGAACTTTGTATTTCTTAAAATGAATACTATTGAAGAGTCATTGAGAGAAAGAATCATTATTGTTTGAGACTTTATGTGTCAGATGAATAAGGCTTACTAAGTCAGTCATACAATCGACACAAATTCAGATGATTTAAAAAGTGTGAACTCATAAGTGTCATATTTCAGTAACATTTCATATTAAAAGACAAACACTTATGTTCGTTTATTGATAAAATAACTATAATTTAACCCCTAATTTATGAATTTAAACCATTTTACATATTTTGTTATTATATTATGAATAAGAACGATTTATTCCAAAAACTTGTGTCAATTTCAGGATTTTAGGTGAAAATGGAGATGAAAGGACTAAAGGAGAATAGACAAGATGAAAAGGGAAGGCTAAAACACTGATTTAAGTCGCACAAACTTGCCTAAGCCAAAAGCACTTCACAGGAACTCGTCGAATCTCACCCAGGTGAGATCACTCCAGAAAAGTTGGGTTTTTTCTCGTCTAACTCGCCCAGGCGAGAAGTCACTTAGCCCAAGCCCAACTAGGTTAAATATGAGGCGTAAGACACAACTTTAGACATCATTGGAATAATATAATATAAAAATATCTAGAGGAGGCAGTCGACAAGGAGAAACATCCTGGATCTTCTTTTCTTGCTTTTCATGTTTGTAATGGCAAACATGAGTCTTAAAATTTGTATTTCTTAAAGTCTTTACTATTAAAGAGTCACTCAAAGAAAGAATCATTATTGTTTGAGACTTTATGTCTCGGTTGACTAAAGCTTACTATGTTAGTCATACAATCGACATAGATTCAAATGATTTAAAAAGTGTGAACTGATAAGTGACATATTTCAGTAATATTTCATATTAAAAGACAAATACTTATAAATATTTATTGATAAAATAACTATAAATTAACCCTTAATTTATGAATTTAATCTTTTTACATATTTTGTGATTATAATATGAATATGAACGATTTAGTCTCAAATTTGTGTTAATTTCAGGATTTTAAGGGATAATGGAGATGAAAGGGCTAAAAGAGGATAGACAGATGAAAAGGGAAGGCTGAAACGCTGATTCAGATTGCCCAAACTCGCCTTATTTAGAAGCACTACAGAGGAACTCGTCCAACCAAACCCAATCTCGCTAGGCGAGATCATTATAGAGAAGTTAGGAATTTTTTCCTCGTCCAACTCACCCAACGAGACCAATCACGCCAGACGAGAAGTCACTTAGCCCAAGTCCAATTAGGTTAAATATGAGGCATAAGGCACAACCTTGGACATCAATTGGAGAATTGAAGGTGATAGAAAACCCACCTAGAGGAGGGAACTATTAAGGAGAAAGGTCCTGAATCTTCTTTTTTTTTTACTAATTCTACCATTTGGGATTGGGAGTAATTTGTTCAAACTCTTATCTATTGAGGTGATATTTAAATCATATATTTTGACTGAAAAGTACTTCAAGGCATCTGACCTAAGTGACAATGCTTAACATATTTGAATTCCAGGAATAGATTTGAAATGTTAATTGCTATCAATATCTGCTCGTAACGATAATTTTTTTTTATAAATATGTGAGTAATTGATATTTGAGACTATCTTAATAATTTTATATGCGAGGAATCAATATAAATGAATTTTATATGGCATCAATATCAATCAATTATAGAATTTTATCATGCTTTTCAAAATACAAAAGAGTGAGAAGGATGAATAACAATTCCAATTTTCCCAATTGAATCAACAACTATTTACTTTGTTTTATTTACATTCTTGCAATCATACACAACAAATATCCTACAAAATTTTACTTATTGTTTTCTATTTAGTAAATCTTATACTTGAGAATTCAATTGTTCCTTGTGGGTTCGATATTTGTCCTTAGGAACAAATTATTACTTTTGTTACGATACATTTTCTGTAAAAAGAGTCATATTGAACCTTTTATATAAGTTATTAAATAACTAATATAGTAAGTTAGTTTACTATTTTGATTCTTATTACAACCAACATAGTCAGTAAAACACACTAAGTTGAAACATGAAAGCATGTTGGTGCCAATTACGATAACCTTCAAAAGAGCATCTTATCCCCATATCTCAAGTTTATACTTTTACTTCAACTTTCAATAACACAAAATATCCAAGTAATAAACAAGTTAGGTGCAACATAAGTCAAAAACTATGTTATCCTCACTTTCACACTTAGAACCTTTCTCATATTTTTTCTTTTGCTTTTACATATTCCTCCTTGTAGAAAACAGGAAAAACACAAGAAAGGAGACTTAAACTATGTTTTAACATATTTTTTAAATTTCTCGTAAATATCATCTTATGATAATTACTCAAATGATAATTTTGTATGAAAAGTGACCTGTTAATGTCTTTTTAACCTCTATTTTGTCTAAGGGAATGCGACAAATGAGACTTTATCACTTAATAAACGTACTTCTTAAATTATCTTTCAAACTTATTTTTCATAGTGATTCTCTCTCTTAGATTAGCACAGGGAATAATAACATGCAAATTAAAAGCAAAATACTCATGATATATTTTGATATTGGTTTGATTGACAAAACAGACTACGTCAAGTTCTCAATCAACATATTGAATTTCACTAAGCAAACTAATGGTGCGAAGTACAAACAAGTATTGTTTTAAATCTATTTTTTTGGCTCGTAGCTAATTCTAGTTAACCCTTTGTGTATTATTTGGGCTTGTACCCACTTTTGACTAACCCCTTAAGTAATTTTTATGCTCGTAAATGCCCTTAGCTAACTCATTGAGTATTCTAAACATAACCACTCTTGACTAAAATGAGACCATTGATTTTCCAAACTAAAACATGCATTCTTTGACACACTATCATTACTGGCTAAAAAGAGTATTCTTTGAAGCACAACCATTCTTAGCTAAAACCGAGTATTCTTTTTAATGAAATCACTCCTGGCTAAAATGATTATTCTTTAACACAATCATTTTTTGTCAAAATGAGTATCCTTTGGAACGCAATCACCCAAGCTTAAACATATTATTCTTTGAAATTCAGTCACTCCTAGACAAAGTATCCTTTCGGGTTGTAGTCAATCTTGACTAACACGTTTAAGATTAATTTTTTAATAAAAACCTCCTAGCTCATACTCGTGAATTATTTGCCGAAAAACCACTATTGGCTAATATAAAAAAAAATATTTGAATGGTGATTAACAAATCACAAGGTTGATCACTAAAAAGGGATACTGTATTTCAACGTATACAAAGTTTATGCGTTCTTTTCTTGTTTTTTAAGTGAACACGTATAGTGTTCTCTAGAAATCTTCTAAGGGCGCAAAAATTTGAGAAACATTTTACTACTATTCAACGAGATTTGTTGAGTTCTTGATGGATGGCTTTAAATGGGCCCTGTAGAATATAGTCAAAACAAAATTATTTTCAACTTACTTGAATGTCGTTCTTGTTTATGATGAACTTAATTGTGAAGGATGCATCAATTGCACTCCATGCAACATAACTTTTCTTCTCTTCTTTACGTAACATCCTAATAGGTAGACATAATTATATCTTTGTAATGTGTTTTTACTTGAATTTATCTAAAGCACAAATTTGTATGAAGTAAATAGTATTACCAGAGTTGACAATGCTAGCGTTAGGGAGTTTTTGAAGAAAACAAGTTTATCTCTTCACGCAAGAGATCATTGATGTGAATTCATTTTGAATAGGTTTCTTGGCATTCAAAAGTAACAAACATTCCCTGACATAGAATAAGCTTCTAAATGTTCATGTAGTAAAATGTTAGCTTAATTTTATGTGCATATCATTTGAGCGTGACAAATGCTTAACATATGTTAAAAGAAGACAACACAATGTTGTCTTATCTTACATACGAAACACTTGCATCTTGCATGATTTGTTGTAAAACAAATATTATCATCTTAAAAACGAAGCATGACCAAGTTATACACTTAGTTGTTTTCAGCACTTAATTAAAATCATGGGTGTTAGACTTTTCCCTAACATTCTTCTTCGCATTGCACTTTTTTGTTATCTGCAAAAGTGAATTAAAGACAAACAATAGAATAAAAAAAATTATTCCAAGACAATACTACAACTTCATTTGCTTCTTATTTCACGTTTTTAATTCTACCACTACAACTATTAATTCATATGATGTCAGTTATAATGATTATCGTCGAGGACCTTTTGTTAAAATGTGTGATTTTCAATATTAAGTATGTTGTGGTGTCACTGGTCTTTCAAGGGGAAATTCACTGTGCAGATTTAGTAACAATGATACCTAAGCCAAACTCGCATAAGGGATTGAGTACACCTCCAACCCAAAACCTTAAGGCAATAGGTTTATGGGTCTTCTTTCTTACGTGGTGCCTAATTTTCTCATTTCTACATAATGTGATACTTTGACTCACGATTGGATTTCCTAAAAATGTTCCCTTCTAGTGCAAGTCACTTCCACATTGGTATATCCCCATCGAGCAAAAACATTTATAACCACGAGTACCTCACAATTGACCCTTACTTGTACCACTATTCACATTAATGGAACATGCTTACTTGAACCTCTTCCATGAAGACTTTTGAGACAAAGACTATATTGAACTCATCTGAGTCGGTCACCAAGACAAACTAGTTTCTGATACCACTGATAGGTCCTTCGAGGCGGGATACATCGAGGAGATTCAATAATAATGAGATATGATTCAAACCCACATAATGGATTAACACCATCTCCAATCCAAAAATATAAAGACAATGAATGTAAGGGTATTCTTTCTTATTTATTGTTCAACTTTCTCAATGTGGAACGTAAACTCACACAATGGGAACAAATCATGCAGTTGATTAAGTAAACAAAATAAAATGTGTTTCAATTTATTATGGTAAAATGTTAAGTTATATGAATATGATGTAGTAAATAAAGGAGTGACCTCAATTTTTTATAACGTGATATTCAATGTATGGAACGAGGGAAATACCTTTTTCCAAGAATAATTATAATTTTTATTTAATTTCGATAATTAACTCATCAATAAACTTTTGGATGAATTGAAAAATTATATTGACATTGTCGCTTTTAATGTTCTTGGATTGAATTTTGTAGAGGAAGGTTTGGATGTGTTAATTGCATACATCCATCGAAAGTCACTTGCATTCTGAGCAAGAGAGCAATAAAATTAATTAAATAACTTAGTTCCTTTAAGATGCTCATGAAACCCTCAATTTTATATTATGTGTTATGTATTTTGAGACATGATAATGGATATATTTGGATACCTTAGATAGCATTGAGATAAGTGATGTAAGTTATGAAACCTCGATTGTGTCAAGACTTTGTGTATGGGTGTTAGGTTATATAAGTCTCATAAGAGATGTTACATTTTTTGGTATCAAAGTAGTCGGTCTTAGGTGACCGAAAAGAAATAGGTTTGTTATACTTTAGTTTTATATGTTATGTAGTTAGCAAGTTCACAAAGTTACTTGAAAAAATTGAGATAATTTCCAAACCTTTCTCTTATGCCTTATAAAATGGCTCTTAGACCTTTTATCCCTATCCAACTATCTTTTGGTATGAGTCAGATAACTAAGAATATTGAGATGATTGTATGTTATAGAATAGTAGATGATGTTGCAGAAGAAGAATCTCAACACATGTACTTTGAATAATTATAAGAAGATTTTATATATGTTTTGTTAACTTCTTTTCTTAGGACATACCAATGTATATAGATAATATGATTCTCTATAAAAACAAAAAATTATGTGTGTGATTTGTATAAGTATTAGGTTATGTACGTGTAATGAGAATGTTAAAAAATCATCAATATAAAAATATAATATAGGAAAATAAAAATAATTTGAAAAGACATTATATATCTCGATGATTTGGTTAAATTTTTATCTTGAATAATATTAAGTGTTTTGATTGCATTTTATAATTTATTTTTATTTAGTTTTATTTATTCTTAAATTTTTATTTTATTGTAAAAACTTTTTTCTATCAAACTTAATAATGATGATATATTACGTGATATTTTTAGTTGAACAATGATATATAAGAAAATGGTATATAAGAAGATGGTAAGAAAAATGGTAATGCCTTATTCTCTTGCGTGTATTTTGATGACTTTTTACGGCAAGTGCACCGCGTTTGTGAGAAGTAATAATTGTCCCTAAGGACGGATATCGATCCCACAAGGAGCAGTAAATTATCAAATACAATATTCGCTAAATATAACAACATAACAATAAAAAGAGTTTAGAAGTGATTGTGTTGGCACTGATCAATAAGAAAACAAACAAAGAATTAGTTGCTTCAATTGGAAAAATAGGGATTAGG
>Ga0123342_1003614_pt1 | contig 24658 bp, 9 predicted proteins | sample Turbeawhitnodule_FD_89960 | JGI IMG/M metagenome (GOLD analysis project Ga0123342, IMG submission 89960) | Root nodule microbial communities of legume samples collected from Mexico - Turtle bean Mexico white nodule | ecosystem: Host-associated > Plants > Roots > Nodule | place: Mexico: Nepantla... | reverse complement strand
TTTACGAAGGCATTGGGCAAGGAACGATTTTTGACGCTACGACACAAGTTGGGGGTTCTTGATCTTCACCTACCAACTTGAGGGGAGTATTAAGGAAATAATAATTATAAAATTATATGCAATATTTGACGATATTGTACTCAATTATATGCAATTAATTTAATAATTATAGAATCTCATGATTAATATCCTACCTAATTAGATTGTAATTTGGGAGAGAGAAACTCCCTATATATTTCCTGTACATGACTGATGTAATATACACATAAGAGAATAAGAAACATCTTTTCTTCTTACCATTTTTTATCATTTTCTTATAGTAACAACTAAGATTTAAACATTTTTATGTATATACGCACTAAAACTTGTATTAAAGATTTTATATAACTAAAAATAATTTTTAATAAATGATAGAGACAATCTTCATTTTATCAATTTGATTTTGTAAAGTGAGTTAGAGTTCAATTCATTTCTTAATCTAATAAAAATTTATTAGATTTATTATGTCATTACTTACAAATATTTAGTTTACTTTTTTATCAAAATGACAATGAAAGTAGTATAAAAAAATTGATTTTTATAATATGTGTGTCTTTTCTACACGAGTCAATGATATATGATTAATTAACTTTTGGGGTCATATTTGATATTTTGCATAATTAAATCTATATTTTGTTGTAAAAGGGAGAATTTTTAGGTGATCGTTTTCACTTTAATTAATAGCATGGCCTACTTATGTATATTTTTTAGTTTCACCAGTTTGTGAGAGTGACTATGGGAACTCAATGAGGTAATATACTGTGGTCAGTGACTTATTGAATTTTGTTGGGAAATGAGTTTGTCCCATCCCAGTGGAAGTTCTATATTTCAAGCAATTTGGTGTCCTTTTTCCACCTTTCTTTGATTCGATTTTAAGTATGGATCAGGAATTTCACATACTATTGTTATATGTTAATGTCGTTTTTTTTGAGTCTCAATTACGGTTGAAGAGTTGGAGAGATATTTGTGAAATTAAGGTTCTTCAACAGAATTAAGTTAGTAATCTTTTTTTCATAAAAGTTTTTATGTTAGGCGTCATTATGCAACTTGACATCTTAGGCTAACATCTTAAATAACAACAATCATCTCTCATCACATGAAAAAAATATTATTAAAAAAAAATACAAAAATATGGGAGACTAGACCAAAACCCACATGTTAAAAAAAACGATATATAGGTAGACTATACATATTCATAAAGAATTCTAAGAACAAACTAAATGGAAGTTTATTATACCAATGAAATGATTTTCTATGAATGAACCCTAAATTAGCTAACTTATCAGCACATGCATTCTCCTTACGAAAAATATGAGTAATCCTAAACCTGATTGTTCCACATAAATTAAGACAAATTTTTCATCGATTACGGAACATACACAAAACATTAGTCCTAGCAGTAAAAAGAATTAAGTTAGTACTTAGTTCTTAGATAGTTGAATGTAATAAATGTGTACTTTAACATGAAATTGATCAATTTATTTATAAAATGAGTTGTATTTTTATGTTATGAGATTATGTACAGCTTTATTTCTAATCCTCCTTCAATCTTATTAGTGAAGTTTAATTAACATAATTATTTATGATCGAGGAAATCTCAGCTCCATGTGGTACAAATTTGTTTCCTCTAAGTACCCTTAATATCAATCTTGGGTGGATTCATGAAGGATCCACTAGCAAACATTTTTTTATTGTTAATTAATGTCTTGTGAATGTTTGTTATCTTAATATGCAAGTTATTTAATTAATTTTGCTTTAACCAAGTGCTTCTTCTATTGTTGGCCATTGGCCGATTTATTACTATTATCGATAATCTTTTTGCAAACTTTTGTAGTGAAGTTTCTATGTGTGTGAAGCATTTGCAACATATTTTGTTTGCATTGAGAGAACTTTTGATCTTTTGTCATCTTCTTCTTCTAGTGGATAACCAACCAACCAACCCATGATTTGGATAAGATTGGACAAAAACTAGATTAATTTTGCTATTCCTTCAATAGTAAATAACCTAATTTGTATTTGCAAAGTAATCTGCAAAAAAAAATTTAAATGGAGCTTAGTTAAATTAAAAGACATAAAGATAATTAGATCTCAATAATTTTACAAACATACTACACATTGTTAACAAAATTAATATACATTTGATTATTTTGAAATGGTGTCTATAAATAATAAATGTTTAAAATAAAATCAATAAAATATTTTTGTATTTTTTTAATATTTTTTTCATGACGTTATTTGAAGTGTCAACATAACTGAGAAGTAAAGTTGTATAATAATATTTAACATGAAAGTTTTTATTAAAAAAAAATATTAAAAGACTTGAAATAACATTTGAGAACAAATATAACTCGTTTATGAAATAAAAAATAATTTTAAAATTTAAATGAATATATGTTTTATATTATATATGAAGAGAGAGATTTGAACACCAAAGGAAAAAGAGAAATATGAAGTTGGTTGGAAGAGTGCACGTGACTTTTGAAGCTCTCTCGATAATATGATGATTCACTTATTTGACATTAATTTCATGCAAAAAGCGTAGCCACTTCCTTCTTAACTCACACAACTGCAAAGGAATATTATAAAATTTTATTTTATTACATTACTTTTAAGATTTTTACAAATTTGTCAAGAGTTTTATAAATATATATATATATATATATATATATATATATAATTTATCACTCACAATTACCATATTTTAATTGAAGTTTTCTTATAAGACTCACTTAAACTTAAGATTGTGACTATAATTTGTATTGGAGATGTTTTCTACAAATGTTACTGTCTCAAATTGTAAATTAATCATTATTAATAAAAAAAATAAAAATCATTCTTTTATTTTATTTATTATTTTAGAAGTATTTTAGATAGTATTTATTAAAGTGTAACTAAGTATTTGTATTTTTAAGTTAAATCATATTTTTAAAATATTATATTAAAATGAAATTTTGTTTTAATTGAAATAAAAATAAAATTTGAAAATTAAAATTAAAATTATTTTAAATTTAAATTTAAATTAATTTAATACATTATATTATAAACCCATCAGTGAGAGGATGTGTACAAAGGATAAATATTTCAGATTACAATTTAAACACAAACAAATTCATGTAAATATTAAATAACTTGCAAAAATAAATCCTAAATATTTGAATCATACATTTTATAACTCAATATCTGCATTACACTTACATAAAACAATCCTACCTCATTGTAATTATCATCACATATCATTTATCTTATCTTATTCAATTACATTTTTTCATGAAGTAAAGCATTAGGAACATGAAATATTTTAATTATATTATCTCAAATTCTATAAAAATTCACATGATTTGTCAAATTTAATAAGAACTCGTAAGTCATCCCCAAATTAACCATAAATCATCAAGTAACTAAGAAGAATAATTTATATAACACCTAAATTATACCAAAATCGTATATTTAATAAGTAATGCTTTAAAAATAAACTCAATTTATAGTTTGAACTAAAAGTACAATTTCAATTTTAATGTAATTAAAAATAATTAATTGCTATATTAATTAAATTAAATAGTATTTTAAAGATTAAAAAATTATTGATTTTTATTTAATAATTTTTTTAATCTCTTTACAATATAAAGCACTTTCCAGTTTCCAATCAAATTCAAATAAATCATTGAATGCAAATATGCTATATTGATTAGATTTTCTACACATGCAATCATTTATAACTAAAATCATTTTTTAAAATATAAGTAGTTTTTCTTATCTTCATTCCCTTATAACGGCAAGTACCATTAATAATAATTATTTATTTATTAATTTTTTACCACTAATAATATTATTATTTATTTATTAACATTTTTACCACAATTATTTGTTTATTAATTTTTTTACCATTAATAATGTTATTATTTAATATTTATTTATTAACATTTTTATCATTATTAATATTATCTTTTATTTTTCTATTTACTTATTTATTATTATAAGTTTTATTATTCTTATTATGATATTATTATCACTATTAATAATATTAACAATGTTAATAATAATAATATTACTAATATTGAAAATATTAATATTAATAACATTATTGTTATTATTAATATTAACATTAATAATAATAACAATATTAATAATTTTATTAGCAATATTAATAATAGTTGTAGTATTAATATTATTAATAATATTAATCAACTTATTTAATTCATAGTTTTATTTTAATATATATTTATATAAAAGAAAATTATTTTAATTATTATTATTAAATCAAATTATTTATTCAATATTTTAATTTTAACATATACTTTTATAAAATAAGATTATTAGTATTACTATTATCATAAATTATTATTATTATTATTATTAATAAAAACTTATTATTATTATCGTAATTATTATTACTATTATATCATTATTATTACATAAAATTATTAAATTAATATTTTTATTTTATTATATATCCATATAAAATAAAAATATTAAAATTAATAAATTATTATTATTACCTTAATTTATATTATTATTGTTATTAATATTTTAATTATGGCCATTTATTAATAGATATTTGTTTATTTAAATTATTGATCAATAGTTATTTGTCGATAAATCTAAAATTTCTTACATAAAAACACTTCAAATTGAAGTATCTTTTTGTCCAATCAATAAATTGCATGTTTAGTTTATAATTAAATATTAGAGAAATTAAAGAATTTTTTAAAACAAAATTTCAAGTTGATGTCTTATTCTCAATTGTTAGGTATAAAATTAAAGTTTTTATTTAAAAAAGAAAATAAACGAAGTTAGATTTAAGGTTTGGAGAGAAGAATGTATAATGAAAGAAAAGGAGAAGAATAAGTGAGGATTCAAACAGAAAAGGATTTTAAACTTTGATAGTCACTTATATTTAATGCCAAAACTCAACAGATTTCTTTCGTTATCTTCTTCCTCCACTTCTATATTTTTTTTAAAATTTTAACACTACTCTTACGATTATATGATAAAAGTATGATGTTTTCTTTTTTATTTTTAAATGGTAATAGTTATTTGTAGTAATTGGTAGTTGATGATGAACATGGTAATTGTGATAAATTTTATGATATTCTTATTGGTGATGAATTTTTTTTTAAGTCACCAAAATTCAAAAAGAAAATAGCTAGGTATAAAAATAATACAAAACTTAAAAAATTTATATTAAAAATATTAAATATAATAAATATTCTCGTTCATCTTACACATTTAAATAATGTACTTATTTCTCAAATGTTGCGATTAGAAAAAGATAGAAATATTATGACAGAAAATGAAAATATGTAATTAAGGGGTAAGTTATTTTAATCTGATCACTTTCACTCCTAATTTTCCTCCTTAAGTTTACATATCTCTCTATACATATACTCATTATAAAACAATATTTTTTAAGTTAAATTTTTTTATTTAATTAACATAAATATCCTTTATATTGTCCATTACAAAATATTCAAAATAATTAATAGTATTAATTAAATATATTATATTTATTATATATGGTAGGTAATATCTGATGAGATATTTACATTATTAATAGAAAAAAAAAATTGGAGAGAGAAAAATGTGGACAACATCTGTATTGTAGCCCTAAATTAAAGGCACGAAATACGAAATGTGCATTCCTACACATCTCTTTCCTACCACCGGCTTCCACTTTATTTTACAAAAAATGAAAACAATTTCAAACTAAAATTAAAATCTAACTTTAAATAATCAGAATTATATTTCTAGAAAAAAAAGTGACATCAAAATATGTTTCAGTGGTTGTTTAAATTACATGAAATAAATGTTATATAGGAAACTTTATTGATGTTATTTTAAATAAAAAATAACTTGAAAGATTTAATTTTTTACATTATGTTATTTGAAGGACAATTGTATTTTGACTAGTTAATAAGATAATAATTTTTTAATTTATCTAACTATTTGTATATTAATTGTTTAAATTTTGAGGTCATAAATTTTGAATACTACATTGACCTAGTATACTTTATAAAAAAAAAAAAGTAGGAAAAAATAATTTAAGAAAGTGTTTGCCATGTGTCAAGCAGAGAGACGCAGGTTGGCAGGTCCACGCATAAAACAAAAAACCTAAATGAATGCTCTATCTATTTCACTTCACCACGCGTTTTCAGTTTTGCTGGCTAACACTTTCTCAAACCTAAATAATGTTATTCATTTTCAACTTATATTTTTCTATCATCAAATTTTATAAAATTTATGAATAAATATGTTTTTTTATCTATCTAATTTTATGTAAAATTGTTTTTTTCTAATATAAATTTTAAATTTATTGAATACTCGTAATAAAAAATATTAAAATAACTTTTTTACAATTTTTTACGTAATAAACATATTTTTAATATAGATTAAGATGTTAAAATATTTCATATAATATTATAATACAATTTTGATTGAAAATTAATTTATTACATAAAAAATCATTCATTAATTTATTACATAAAAACTCATTTGAATAGTTTTTTACTTACAAATATTTAAAAATTTAAAGTTTGAATTTATAAATTTATAGTATAGGAACAAAATATTTAGGACACTTGAAATTTTGACTATGAATAAAAATCAAATTAACGTGAAATACATGAATAAACAACCTATTTAACCCTTAAATCTAGATTTATTTATCTTTACAAAGTATAATTTTTTTATTGAAATTTTAAATATAAATAAATTTACTAAGGTACACTTTTATTATTTGTTGCAAGAAAACCCCTAATGTATTATTTAGCACTTTCATTTATCTTTTCGATTTTTATCTCAATTGAAAATTCCTTGCCTTGAGTGTTTCAACAATATTTATCAATTTGACTTAAACTTTCACATTAATGACATGGGCATCAAGAAAATTAAATGAATATGTTCAAATGCAAGTATTGATTTGTAAGATTGTAACTATTTCTATACTTCAAATTTCGTGTATATTGCAAATGCCACTTGCATTAATATAATTTTCACAACTTAAACTCCATTGCAATGTTTTTGTTAAATTAGTAACAAAAATAATTTCATTATTATATGACTATTATTTCAATAACGGTTATTAATAAAAAAAATCAATTTAGAGAAGTCTTAAATTAGTAAAGACATAATAACCTAGTCCACTTTATTAGACAAAAGTTGACCTACTTACCTACATGATGGCAACTATCATTTCCTTTCTAAAGAATGAAAATTTTACTATAATTTTAGACTCACCATTTACATAGCATGAGTGACTATATTGTGTCCAAGAATCAGCATGAAAGTTTTGATGGACTTCACAGAAATTTTTGTACCTTTCCACCAAACTCATTCACCAAACTCAACTTTAAAGTAATAGTGGCAAAAATTTCAATTTAATTGAAGCTATTTTAGTAACATAAGATGAAAAACGGTGTCATGGAATGATACTAATCAACTATCAAACTTTGACATTAGTAATTTGTTTCATGTGCTAACAGTTTTTTTTTTCTCCTAACACATTCTTTTCTTTATGCTTTGTTTGAATTTGAGGGATAAGTAAGGTTGTTTGTATCAAGAGAAAAAAAAAGTGAAAAATGAATGAAAATAAAGAGAAAATTTATGAAAATTATTTTCTAATGTGATAAGTGTGATTCATAAATTTTTATTTTCTAATTGATAATAAATTAAGACTATAATTTTGTTTAAAAACTATATTTCTTAACCACTTTGTTGATCCAATAATCAATTATAAATCAAACACCAGGATCACAACACAAACATCACACCATCACCAGCAACACAAGAACAATAAACCACGAGCATCATACCAACACCACCACAACAAGTTGTTTCAGCAAACCACACCACCTACAAGACAATAATCAAATGGGTTCAACCACATCATACATTGTCCAAGGGTAGCCATGCAAAGAGATAAACATACATGATAAATGTTGGAAATCTCACATCAACTAGAAATTAGGAAATTTCATAGTATATAAGTGGGTGTAAACATCATCTTATAAACCGGTTTAATGGAGTTAAATTAGCTTTAAAGTTCACTTCTTAATATAACATGAAAGTCTATTCTAATGATTGTTTCTTGAGAAATTAGACTAATGTTACAAAAGACCATGACTCAAATTCCTAGATGAACAATATTCACCACAAAGCAAATAGAGTGTTAAGGTACATTGTTCACCAGAATTAAAAGTTTTATAATTATATTTTTCTTATATTCCTAGTTTACAAGAATCATAGTTTTTTAATATGAAAAATATTATTTTTTTATTTCTTTTTAAAATTGATTACTCAATCACGACCAAATTTTGAAGTCTTGGGTGTTAGTGGAGTTTGAGAAGCTTCAAATTTACGCGATAAGATTACGGTGGATTGAGTTTTTCTCCACTTTTGCATGTTGGCACTGTTACTACCATATTGATACTTTCACACTCTAACAACGACTTTTTCTTCCATTATTTGGATCCATTCCATTTTCACATGTTAACGTGAATTTACTTTCATCAAAATTAAAAGTTTTTATAATAAAATAAAACATTAAAGTTCAAACTACCATACCAAAAAAATCAAAATTGTCAAATCAAACCACACTGATATTTTTTATAATTGTTAATTATAATTAAAATAATTGCAATTTTTTTTCCCTTTTTATTGCTCTGGAACATCTTACCTAAACACACTACTTGACCTATCTCACTTTGTTTAATCTCTCTACTTGCAAAACACATGCTTTCACCGAAAAATCTCGCAACAAACCCTTTCGTGGTCTGACCCTGCTTCCACCGATTTTTCCTTCACCAGCTCTCTGTTTTTTTCTAATTCCGAAATATTAAAAAAATGTTTGAATGAATGTGTCAATAGTTAAGGTTGTCATCTGGATAATTCCAGCTTGTGCTGAGCTAGATTCATGCTGAAATGGATTTATTCTTCCCATGTCAGTAGCAGTATTAAACTTTCTCTCAAAACAACCAAAAGGGTCTCTTCAGAATTCAGATTTCATTTTTGCTTCTCTACCTTGGTTCATGTTGCTTATGCTGGAACTGTAAGAGCAATACCAAAGGTGCCATCTTTTTCTGTCTGTTTCCCTCTTTTTCTCTGTGTTTGACTTTGTATGGTTTTCTGGTTGATGGGTCGAAGGTTACCAGTTCTTTTTCTGCCTGTGCCATGATCTTCCTAAGCTTCAATTAGCTTCAGAGAGAGAGAATTGAAAGGAAAAAAAAAAATATCCCCAGTGGTCTCTGTTCATTTGTTGAGGCCACAATGACTGATTGGAGAAATATTGGTTTTTTTCTCTGTGTTTTATCAATCTTCCCCCTTGTATGTTTTTCTGCCACCTTTGTTCCAGTAGATAATTATCTTATAGACTGTGGAGCATCTGCAACTACTACAGTAGGCAGGCGCAATTTCACAGCAGATAGTTTGTCCAAGGATCTGCTTTCTACACAAGAAGATATTCTTGCCACTAATCCCTTAACATCAAGTTCTTCCTCTGATGATTCGCCTCTCTATCAAACTGCAAGAATCTTCCGTGGATCCTCAAAGTACACCTTTCCAATTAAGCAAAAGGGGAGACACTGGATCCGTCTATATTTCTTTCCATTTACTTATGAAAAGTACAATTTGAGTGCTGCAAATTTCACTGTTGCCACACAAGACCATGTTCTTTTCAGTAGCTCCAACATGCAGAAAGATCCTGTGATGAAGGAGTACTCTGTGAATGTGACCTCAGACAACCTTGTTATCACCTTTGCCCCTTCTGGCAATTCCACTGCCTTTGTGAATGCCATTGAAGTTGTTTCTGTCCCCGATGACCTCATTGTTAACGAATTTTCCGTCTTGGATCCATCGTTAAGCTTATCTGAGCTGGTGACGCAAGCACTGGAGACAGTTTGGAGGGTTAACATGGGTGGTCCAACTGTGACCCCTGTGAATGACACCCTTCAAAGAACTTGGATTCCAGATCAAAGCTTCCTTTTGGAAGCTGACCTTGCCACATATGTTTCTAATATTGGTGCTGTTCGGTATGAGAAACGTGGTTCAACAACAGAAAACACCGCTCCCGCTACTGTTTATGGTACCCTCGCACAGATGAACTCAAGCTTTGATCCCCGAAGTAATTTTAATGTGACATGGAATTTTGATGTGAGTCCTGGATTTCAGTACCTTGTTCGATTTCACTTCTGTGATGTGATCAGTAAAAGTCTCAATGTACTCTACTTCGATGTTTATGTTGACTCCAAGATGGCTGCTGCTGATGTTGATCTCAGTCTTCATGGTAATAATGTTTTGGGTGTTCCATATCATAAGAATTTGGTCACACCGTTGGCTGTCAGCAATAAACTTCGTGTAAGTATTGGTCCTTCTGATTTAAGTAAGGATTTCCCTAATGCTATTTTGAATGGGCTTGAGATCATGAAAATGAACAATTCCATGGGCAGTCTTATCACAGGAGCAGGACCTGTGGCTATTAGTTCAGGTTCAAGTTCTAAGAGCATTGGCATGATTGTGGGTGTGATTGTTGGGGTAGTTGCTGCGGTTGTCTTGGCTGGAGTTTTCTTTGTATTATGCATGAGAAGACGAAAGTTGGCTCGGCAAAGGAAGTCAAAGACATGGGTTCCTTTATCCATCAATGATGGAACTACTTCTCATACCATGGGAAGTAAATATTCTAATGGCACAACACTAAGTGCTGCTTCAAACTATGAGTACCGCGTGCCTTTTCTTGCAGTTCAGGAGGCTACAAACAACTTTGATGAGAGTTGGGTTATTGGGATAGGTGGTTTTGGTAAAGTGTACAAAGGAGAGTTAAGTGATGGCACAAAAGTAGCAGTGAAGAGAGGGAATCCACGGTCCCAGCAGGGGCTTGCAGAATTCAGAACTGAAATTGAAATGCTGTCTCAGTTCCGCCATCGCCATCTGGTGTCTTTGATTGGTTATTGTGATGAAAGGAATGAAATGATCTTGATATATGAATATATGGAGAAAGGAACTCTCAAGAGTCATTTATATGGCTCAGGTCTGCCTAGCTTAAGCTGGAAGGAGAGGCTTGAGATATGCATTGGATCAGCCAGAGGACTTCATTATCTTCACACTGGCTATGCTAAAGCTGTTATTCACCGTGATGTGAAGTCTGCAAATATTCTACTTGATGAGAAACTAATGGCTAAAGTCGCTGATTTTGGACTATCAAAGGCAGGGCCTGAAATTGACCAGACACATGTGAGCACAGCTGTCAAAGGTAGTTTTGGGTACCTCGATCCAGAGTATTTCAGGAGGCAACAACTAACAGAAAAGTCAGATGTGTATTCATTTGGGGTAGTCCTGTTTGAAGTTCTTTGTGCAAGGCCTGTCATAGATCCAACACTTCCTAGGGAAATGGTAAACTTGGCAGAATGGGCAATGAAATGGCAGAAGAAAGGACAGTTGGAGCAAATCATAGATCAAACACTTGCAGGCAAAATCAGGCCAGATTCTCTTAGGAAGTTTGGAGAAACTGCTGAGAAATGCTTGGCTGACTATGGTGTTGACAGACCTTCTATGGGAGATGTCTTGTGGAATTTGGAGTATGCTCTCCAACTTCAAGAGGCTGTGGTTCAAGGTGATCCTGAAGAAAACAGCACTAATATGATTGGTGAACTCTCTCCACAGATCAACAATTTCAGCCAGGATGCAAGTGCTTCTAATGCACAATTCGAAGGCACGAGTCTGGATGATCTGTCTGGTGTTTCTATGAGTAGGGTCTTCTCACAATTGGTGAAGTCTGAGGGTAGATAGATGGCTCTAGTTATCCTATCTTATAAATTATGTCTCATCACAGTGCTCTTATGTTATGATCTTTGTTGTTTTTCTTCTGATCACTAGTTCTCTTCTTGCACATGGAAGACTAGTTATTTCATAGATTTGTAAAGAAAGATTGAGTTGAAACATGCTTGGTTAGTTGGTAATCATAGCATCTCCTTGTTAAACCTCTGCCTTGTCAAGTTTGAATTGGACTACGGTGAAAATCTAGTGTAAGTTATGCAATTATTCAGGTGCATCCCTATCAGCCACAAGTTTCTCAAAGTCCCCTGATTAAACTGTCATATAGAGTTGGTTTATATAAAGTTGGGTTACATGTTTTGATTTGTTTTTGTATGTTACATATTTTTTGTTACCAGAGAGGGTACTGTCGGAGTGGATTTTAGCCTAGTGCAAGGATGCAGTGTCTCTGAAATATGCATTTTGCATGGTTTGTTTCAGTCATTCATTTACTCCACCTTATTTCTTATGTATTAGCTATTAATATATTATTTGTTTATCAGCATTTGCAAATAATGTGGCATTTGTTATAATCAATTTCCCTTTCAGTTAAAACTTGTCTTAAAGAAGATATAGCATTTTCCCCTGTCAAATCAAACTCCTTGTTTGTTTGCTCTCTTCAAAAGGGTTTAGTTTTCTAATATTTAAAACTAAAAAACAAATTTGATACGGTTTTTCTCAATTTAAGTTACAGAATTGTTCCAAAACATATAAAACAGAAACAGCTCTTATGCAGTAGCATCTGGAAGCCACTCAATTCTGCATTTCTGTCCTTTTAGTACAAATTGCATTGCAAAAGCTGCATTAAAATAAGTTATTCACATATGATTTACTTTAATTCAGAAAAATGTTTTCCAGATAAGAAGTTTTCATAACTGAGCATGTCTTAAGCACTTAAATTAATACACTTTTTTTTTATATTTTGTCTGCTATTTAGCAGTTCATATATGACACAAAAGTCCTACAAGAAAATGAATAACAAAATGAGAACCAAACGAAATAAAATGACCCGTGAACCTAATGTTTTCTGATTCTGCAATTATATAAATATGTGATGTTCAGTTCACTAGTATGATTCATCCCTAATGCAGTTAATAAGTTCATTGAATTGCAAAAGATGCTGATTTCTGATAAAGAATAAATATTCACCACAAAAGATGCTGATTTCTTACAAATCTCACACAAATAATTGTCACAATGAGCATTATGCCCATATTTACCATTACAAAACGCAATAATGCAATACAACCACTTCTTTTCCCCAGCCATGATCAAAACTTAATTAAAATTTGAAAATTTGGTGTTATGTTGGTTCTATTTTGTTGACATACTATTCCCAGAGCTGGTCCCCAACCCCATAATGAAAAATGCACTTGTTTTCATTTAGAGTTATTCAATAGTGGTAATAAGAAACTCCATGATTAGAAAGATTTAGACCCAGTTTAGGTCCTTCACTGCCACCACCACTTCCAGTTCCACTCACTTCTAACACCCTTTTCACCTACTACCAACTCCACTACCTGCAAGTCATCATCAACATCAACCAAGAGGTGCTCATAACATCACACATGGAAATATCTACACACAGATATTAATAACACATTGTTCAACCTACTTTTCAGAACATTTTTCATTAGTTTGCATGATTATGACTGGTGCATTTTATTTGATGATTTTTTTCATAATTTTATAGTTTCAAGTAAGTTTTAATGAAGAACAAAGGATGTGTTAAGTGAAGTCTTTTGTTAGCATTCCTCTAATCCGCTTATAGGAAAAGATGTATTTAATAAACATAGAATAAGTAGTCAAAAAACCTTTTTTTAATAACAATTTGTCATTTGAATAATCCTTACATGTATATTTTATTGTGAAAAAAAGTAAATGTTAGTATAATTTTTATATCATCTTTCAAAATTGTCATCTAATCGAAAATTATTAACTTTTTGTTACAATTATCTTAAAATTTTACTTTAAATAATTTATAATTTATTATGTAAAATTTAACATTCATAAATTTTAAATCCTAAATCTTAAATCCTAAACCTCACTAATAAAATATAAATAGGAGGGTGTCTAATGACAAATTATTAGTAAATAATCTTTAATATTTATTCAAATAGTTGTATTATCTTTGATATAAAGTTTTTTTCATAAAGTTTTTTTCCATGAAAATAAGATAATTTTTTCTTTTTTTATTAAAGTATAATTATTTTTTAGAAAAATATAAATATATAGAAATTGTGTCACAACTTTTTGATACAAGAAAGAAGATAAAATCCTGTTAAGATGTCACAATTTTATTTAATTAGTTTGAAGTTTTATCTAGTTACTTTGACATATGAGAAATCGTGTTTTCTTGACATAATCTCTTTAAATAAAATCATTCTAAATATCTGTAATTTTAAAAAAAAAAATCATAATAAAAAAAACTCATTTTAATAAAAAAAAAATCACTTTGATAAAAAATTCCATTTTCATAAACTTTGCTCTTCTTTTGGTATTATACTCTCTTTTTTTCAATCCCAAATTACTGTATATAATAAATTTATTGTTTTTTATAATAATCATATAATGCAGTAAATTTAATTATTTTTACCCAACTCGTCACCACGTGCCTCGCCGGCTTTTCCGACGGAAACTCCAAAGGCCGCCACGTTAATTCTATATTTCCGTCAAATCGTTTTCATTATAAAATAATAAATAATATATGCGTGAGAATAAACTTTTTTATATTATTCTTTAAACATGAATATAAGATAAAATTATTATTTTGAAATAATCATTTTAAAAGCATATTCTAATTTCTCTGATTAATTAATAAAAAATAACTCTGCATTAATAGTACATATCTATTAAATACAATATAAATATGGAGTAATTATTTGTCATTTCATGTTATTGGTGAATTGCATTAAAAACCTCGAGAATTAACATAATAACACACCAAGCGTCTCTTTTTTCAGCCCCATTATTACTTATATTCTCCACAGCAATGCATACATTTATTAGTTTCTACAAATAACTATCTTTGCTTAATTAAATGTTATAATATTTTTTCTTAACTATTTTTAATTCTAAATAAATTTCCTATCAGCTAATCATATATAATTACTTCATAAGATTAATTTGTCTAACACAACATAACACCTCGTAGTGCAGTGGAAAGGGCCAATATACACTTGTATGGTACTAAAGTATTTACAAACAAATCAACTAAAAATAATAATAATACATATTAGACACATAAAAAAAGCTTTATTCAAGTTCTTCCTCACATAATCACAAGAGGTAACAACTTAAATCAATCTGCAGCAGAAAGAAATTGGCAAAACACTGCTGCAAATTTGCTTGAAATTTGTATACAGCACTTCTTTATCTTTTCCTTCTGTTTTGTTTTAAATCAGAAAAAAAAGGGAGGAAAAAAGAACATAGATAGAACAACATAGTATAAAGTAGCAGAACATGAAAAGGGACAGAAGCATGTAGATTGAGAATTTGGATTAGAAATCATGCAGAACATCAACCTTAGCAGAGCAGGGTAGAAATGTTTGAAAGATTGAAAAAGCAGCAAAAGTAACATCCTTGGCTCTCCCTAGAACCCTATTCTTACCCTTCAATTTTAGCTTATTACTCACACAAGCCACCCCTTCCTTTAGTTTATTGAAACACTTGAGGGTCTTCTCTGTGACACCAACTTTCTTCTTTGAGAATTTGTAGCTCCTCAGGTACATTTGCCTACAGGAGAAGCTATCAACTCCTTTTGTTTGCACATTAGAACCTACACAGATGTTAGAATTCACACTCTTCACAAATTCTACATCAGATTCTGGCCACTTGTAGAGGTTTACATAGGTTGGCCTAAGGGGAAGAGGTGTTTTGTTGACAGAATCAGCCATAGGTTTTGGGAATGGTTCCACAGCATAGCATTATAGCATAATAATAGTAACCTGAAGCTTATGTAGTGAAAATTTGAGTTGTCCTAGAAACAACATGGTGCAATGGTTTTGTATAAGATAAGTGCAAGGGGATGTGACAGAATGAGTTTTTTAATTATCCAACCAGATATATTGCTGTTCCTTTTCAATCTCTCATTTGAAATCATCCTTTGACATTATGAATGGCCCTATATCCTATACCTTATGCTCACACATTCAAGGCTTCATAATCTCTTTTCTGATTTTTAGAAACCTAATGCTCTCATCAATTCTTCACTCTTAATTTGATCCTAAAACACTCTTAATAACTAATAAAAACGTAGTATCCATACTTAGAAGCACAACAACAAAACAAATCCAAGTATACCAAAACTGTTTGAACTTGTACTAGGCTGTCTTCTGTACTTCACATAAATGCTGATTCTGGTGGATTATGATAAGTAATCATATTTGCATCACTTATAATAAAAATATATATCATCTCTACTTTTTGTAATTATTTGTTTAAAAAAATTATCTATACTAATTTGCAGAATTTATTTAAAAATAATAAGTTCAGAGCTTAGTTTCGGAAAACATCTTTAGAGAATTACGTATATAAGAAAACAAGAACAAAGAAATGAAAAATGTTACGAAGGTGCTATTAGAGTTTATAGGAAGAGAAGTGTGCGAAAGACAGATAATAAATAATAACAAATATAAGAAATTTTTGGAAAGCACCTTACATTAATTATTCAATAAATCAATGCATCTTATCTATTGTAGACACTAATCTCTAAAATATAGAAAAAGAAAATATGAATTTATATATTATATAATTATAAATTATATATATGACAATCAAGATTTATGTGCTTAAGTATGTTTAAGGTTTTTTTAGCAGAAAAATGTTTTTCATAACTGTTTCAAAAAGATTTGTTCATTATTTTATAATCACAATAAAATATTATATAATAAATTTAAATTTAAAAAAATTAATGTATTTTTTCTCTTTAAAATTATGTTAGAACCGTGTTAAAATTGTCAGAAGTCCAACAAATATTTTTTGAATTGGATATTTCACTGACACTTATCTTACAAATGTGTACGAGTATCGGTGTCCGACACGGACACGCCATTTAAAAAACGTGTCCGGACCTCATAGAATACATGTACGTAAATGTGGATGTAAATTTGTATTCTAGAAAAGAAATTGCATCATGTATCCTTTCAACACCATTACTCAATTATCTATCTATCTATATATATATATAAAGAGAGGGATTCCTCTTTTTTTGGTGTTTATCAATTTTACCTTTATATTAATATTTATTTTATTATTTTATCTTAGACATTTCAATCATTTCATTCTTTTTTTAAATATTTAAAAAATAATTAATTACTTTTAAAAATAATTAGAATTTTTAAAAAAAAAAACTAATATTCTATCATTTTTGTAAAACACAATTACCAATTTTAAATTTTTGAATATGGAGCAGTTTATTAAATGTTTTTTTACTATGTAGAACAGTTTTTTTCTATATCTTCATCTCTCTTAAAAATCATAGTTGTTATTTCTTCTTATCATTTGGTTTCTTATTCTTTTTTTGCAAAAAAATATAAATGAATAGCAAGCGATTAAAGCTTGGATAGATATGTGAACGAAGAACGAAAGAACTTATTCCTCTCCACTCCAATTACATCTTTTTTCAGAGCTCATCTACTCTTTTCATCACAAATGTGATGTCACATATCATCACAAATATCACATCAAAATTTTCAAATTCACTAATAAATTTTTGAGTCTATGAATTCTGACGTGATCTTTCTCGTACTTGGTAGGAAAAAATTTTCACATTATTACGAAAAATTGAATCTTCATAAGCAAGAGTAATTTGTTGTTTGTCTCGCCTTTCCTTTAAAATCATTATTTAGAGACAGTACTCACATTCTCTTCTCCTTTAAAATCATTATTTAGAGACAGTACTCACATTCTCTTCTTGACAAATTCGCTTTCTATTACTCTTTATCAAATTGATATTTTTTCATTTTCTTTTATTCCATTAAATTGAGAATTATTAATAAATATATAATAATGAATCAATTTTTATTTATTGTGTAATAATGTTATGATTCTAGAAATGTTACTCATAAAAATAAAGAATGCCAACACATCCGCTCTTTTTCCGCTAGTTTTAATAAACAAAATAATCACCTTAATCTCAGTTTGGTTAAAACTAAATGAGAAAAAAAAAGACAAAAGACAACATAAAAATTTGTTGTGGTAAAAGGACTCTAGGAAAAATAAACCGTAATCGTATACTATTTGATATTTGTTTATTATATTTATCTTTCTATATTTTTTTCTCCTTTCATCCAACCAAATACATAACTTGTGTCTGGACTATAAATATTTAGAAAGCCAAACACTTTTACAGAGAATTTAAATTGTTTTACGGTCAAAATTTAATTTTTGATTAAAAATATTAGTTTCTTATTATTCGAAATTTTAAAATTTATAAAACCACTAAAAAGTTACAAAATTCTCATTCTTTCTCTAACATCTCAATCTTTTCTTTCACATTAAAATGTTTACATTTTACGGATATTTAATATTGATTTTCAATTTTAAATATAACACCAATATTTTGAGTATAGCAGAAACTATATCTAATCTAAGAATTATAATTTAAAATATAAGAACACAGGATTAGGTTTAACATCTCAAATTCTTCTCCCCAATTTTCGTTCATAAATTTTATTTCCATCTTCCTCATTAAAAGCAACACAAAGAAATCGAAAGTAGAACTTAAAAATGGCACATATATAAACATTTCATCACATCGAATCTGTTGACATTGCTCCAACCAAAAACATTACAAATAATTTGTGTGCATTTGCCCTTTTGATGATGAGCAATTGATTCTTGTGTAGTTTTCAGAATCCATCAATAGAGACAACTAGAAATGCTCTCCAACAAAATCAAACTGAAGCAGAAAAACATAATCAAATAAATAACAGTTTCCCTAAACAGAATTCGATTTCTTCAAAACTATGTTAGACAACATAGCATTCCAAAGTGAAACGCAGAAAATTGAGTGACAGATGAAATTGGAGATGCAATGAACTGGGAACTGAAATCAGATAAAATTCTAAATCTCAAGAAAGCTAGTTACATCACATCACATGATCAAACAACCCAAGTAAAATACCTATTGCACAAAACATAAATCTGATAATCACAACTAGGTTTTCCCTTTCAGCTACAGAGAAAAAACCAAAAACCTAATTTCAATCCCTGCCATTTTTTCTTGACAGCAAGACTTTTCCCCAACGAGGAAAATCAAGCGACTGTACAAACCAAAACCCTAACCCCCAAATCCGTAGAGGGTCCTTCCCTGCCTCTTCAGAGCATACACAACATCCATAGCCGTAACAGTCTTCCTCCTTGCGTGCTCCGTGTAGGTAACGGCGTCACGAATCACGTTCTCCAAGAAGATCTTGAGAACCCCACGAGTCTCCTCATAAATCAAACCGCTGATACGCTTCACACCACCCCTGCGAGCCAATCGCCGAATCGCTGGCTTCGTTATTCCCTGAATGTTATCGCGAAGAACCTTACGATGTCGTTTCGCTCCTCCCTTTCCCAATCCCTTGCCACCCTTTCCACGACCAGACATCTTGCTGAGCACAACCTTGACAAATTCGAATCAAATTCTAAACAAAAACAAAATAAATTTAGAACCAACAATCAAATAAATTAAATAATTAATAAGCAAATAAACAAAATTGAAAACTAAGCCATGTTATGGAAAATAGATTTTTACCTGTGTTAGAGAGTTGCAGGGAGAAGAAGCTATGCGTGTTGTTGTAAGGTGAAAGTTTGGATGTGGATGCGTTTTTATAAGGAGTCAGTGACACTGTGTCGATCCGTGTGCTGGGTTTTCTAGCGCGTTTTCTACCGTTGATTTTGTTTGTATGTACAATGCAGATGCGAAAAGGGAGTTCATGTGGATCGATGACGTGGCTTGGTTGGTTTAGTGAAAAATGATTCTTGCATTGGCGGGTTTTAATTATTTTGGTGCCTCCAAGCAAAAAACGCCTTACCCACCAATGTTTTACTATAATCATAAATCATCATAAAACTAAATTACGTTTTAAATGCACAGAAAATTATTTGTTTGATTGAATTTAAAGATTACTTATGCTCTCTTTGATTGAATTGAAAGGTAAAAAAATAGAGTGAAAGTAAGAATTGAATGAAAACACTTCAGGTTAATAAAATCTTAAGTTGTATTTGCCTATCATATAGTAACTCATGTCTAATTATTTAAAGATATTGTTTATTATATTTATTTTATATTATTTGAAATATAATTTTTTTATAATTAAAGTTATATATAGAGTAATAATGAAAAATAAATTAATATATTTTTATTTAATGAATTTTGATAAAATAAAGTTATTTATATGTTTTATTATTATTTTTATTTTTATTTTTTAGATTAAGAATAAAACTTTATTGTATTAAGAAATAGTCATAAAATTTGCTGCATTAAGTTGAAATTATATGCTAATATGTGAGTCTATGCTTAGGAAGGCACAATTTGGTATCCTACGGGATGAAAGACAAGGATCATGGTGAGGTCTAATGAAGTATTTATCAAGTAGGTGAATATCTAGATAGGTTAAAACAATCCCTATATTAGAGTAATCATAGGCTAAAGTTAGGCCTATTTGATTATTGCTAAACAACATCAAGGTTATGTAGTAAATATATATCTCTTTGTATGCCATAAATAACCAATGTTCTCAAACAAATATTTATAATTGTACCAAGATTTTTAATGATAATTACTCATTTACCTAATCACTCTTAAAGTAACTTTGATGTTCATAGTGAATTATCAAAAGTGAAATATGAACTCATATGTTTGATAAAGTGAAATTGAGTCTCATAATTATAGATCAATTCATAGACTCCTTGATATTGTATGTTAAGTTTGTTAAGATTGATATTTAAGGTTTATAAATACTTCGTGTTTTTTTTTCATATGTACGTGTCATGTGAGAATAGACAGAGTTGTTCAATTTCAATGAGATCTTTATAGTGTATGAAAAGAAGGGAGGGAGGAGAAACTGAATATAATATTCATTGTATTTCCAACAAACAGATAATGGGTATTATATATAAAGGCAAAGTTAGGTAACCTAGTGAGTATGGATATCATGTATACCCTTAACAATGTAAATTCGTAGTTTTATCTATTATGGTGAATAATTCTTATTGTTGTGGAAAACTTATATATTTTTATAATATATTGTGTAAATATTTAAAATGTAGACATGCATTGATTATATTATGATTAATCTTCTTTTTAAAAAATTGTTGTTATTAAAAAAAAACTACACTCACAAATTATAATTAAATAACAATGAATTATATAATAATTTAGGTGTTACATAATACATCCATACTTTCCAAAAACTTTTTTTTTTACTTTAAATACAACAAATTAGAAAAGTTAAACCCAATTTAAATAATTTTTTTAGTTTTTACAGGGTTGCCAGTGATTTTCTACATCCATGAATATTCTAAGAGGCATGAGACTTGATTTTATGTAAAAGTCAATTTAATTTGTAATCAATGTCACGTTTTAGGTCCTATTAGATTTTTGTTCAGAAAAAATGTTACAAGAACAAACCAAGTATAAGTATAAAGTCTAAAGAAAAAAGATGATACTATAACCCCTTGTAGAATGAGATTTCTAATGCACCAAAAGAGACATTGAGAGTAAGATAAAAAAATAACTTTCTTATGCCATTACATAATCTCAAAAACAAATTATTTACAATAAAAGTAAGATTAAATTGATAAGTCACCGTAAATGGAAAGATGTGGGGGTGTGGGAGGGAGATAATTGGTGAGATGAGTAAAAACTCTCAACACATTCATGTCTATGACAATAAAGATTAAAACAAAGTTGGATTTTGGATTTGAAAGGTGAAGGCTCAGCTTCAAGGTAGTGTGTTTCGTAAATAGAGGAATTTTTTTTATTTTGTTTGGATTAGGGAGTGAAAATGAGAGAGTGAATTTGAGATGATTTGAAGAAAAAATGCAAAGAAAGTTAGAGTGTTTAAATTAAAATAAATAGAGTGAAAAGTGTGGGAAAAGTTTATAAAAGTTTGTGAGTGATGTGATGGGTGTCATTGAAATTATATTTTTTTAATTGATAAAAATGTAAGTTTATAAATTTATCCTTATATTTAAAAATGGTTAAAAAATTTATTTATAGATTATAATCATTTTTAATTAAAATATTATTAAAATATTTATAATTATAAAATATTTGATAAAAACTTATTTTATATTAAATAACATTATTACTTTTATCTTTACTTTTTTTAATTAATATAATTATTATAAAAAAATATTTTTTTATTTATAATTTATTATATATATAATATGATTAATTATGTTTTTTATAATAATTCTTTTTTTTATAATTTTGATTATACTTTTTATACTTAAATTGTAATTTTATTTTAAATTAAAATATAATAATTTAAGTTTAAAATAAGAAGTATGAAAAAGTAAATTGAAATTAATTAATTATATAAATATAAAAACTTTCTTCGCACATATGTGAACAAAGTTTTGAATGAAAAAATAATCCATTTTTTCTTGCGCATCGTAAATATATATATCTTTTCCGTCAGTAAACAAACACATCGAATATATTCAACAACTTCATTAATATAAACTATATCATCTCATAAAATGGATTTTTAATCTAATTTAATTTCATAAAATTAACTTGTAAATTACATTTTTTTTATTATAATTAAATTATATATTTAATTAATATTTTTTTTTATAATTTAATATGTGTCATGCCACCGAATTTCAAAAATTAGACACTTGATTTTACTTTAAGTTAATTTATTTAGGTGTAATTCCATAAGTACTTATATAATTTGATTTTACTTTAAGTTAATTTATTTAGATGTAATTCCATAAGTATCTTATATAATGTATGATAAAATATTTTTATCAAACTAATGTTACAAATTTTCCACACTACAATTGAATAGTCAACTTAATCATAGTTTTAATTTGATTAATTACAATTGACTAAAAATCAACTTTTAAAATCCTTTTATAATGAACTCTAATTTTGTTATTTTGATGATCATATATTTTGCCGATAAAAAAAATAAAAAATATCATATATTATGTTTATTTTAATAATTAAGGTTTATTTTTTTATTGTTTCACATAGTTAATAGTTGACTTTGGAAAAGGTGATGTGGTTGACTTTTCTCTCTTACTAATAACCTAATCTCTACCCAATAAAATGTTAATTTTTATTTAATTTAAATTAACAAATTTTGAAATATGTAGAGATTATTAATCATAGCTCTAGCCTTACCCCTTACAAAAAAATATTAAACACTAAAGCTTGATGGATAGTTCCATCAACTATTCATCATTTTGTTCCATCAACATAACTTCTTGTACGTGTTAAACCACAGACATTTAATATGTTCACAACTTTGCCAAATTATACATAATTATATATTGATTAAAGTTGTGTTTAATAACAACAACATTTACACATCAAGAAATTTGCACAACTTAGATGCTTTAGGGTTTAAACTTATATATTGGTCACGGACCATAACACAGCTTATATGCTTTAAACTTAAAGTCTAATACTAAAGTTGTAATTAATTATACCAACTTCATTCATAAAGAATTCGTGTCTCATGGATAAAACTTTCCAAGTAATACCTATTTTATTTTTTGTCAAATTTATAAAACTAAATTACATCACAATAATTAAAAAAACACTGATAAACTATTCAGATAATATTGATAAACTATTTGGATAATATCACTACACATGATGATCAAACTTCGTGCTGAATTATTGTTATTTTTTATGGAATATATTTGAAAAATATTGATCAAAATAACAAAACTTCTACCATTTTTGTCCCCAATAAGTAACAAATATTCATCTCAATAACATACTGTGCAAAATAATGACTAAAAGACCACGATTTATTATAATAATTCAGAATTCAGTCACATTTTCAACTTGATTTTTTATTTAAAAATGAAGAAAGGAGAATTGGTAAATTTGAATTTTTAAAAAATAATTATTTAAGAAAATTGGTTTAGAAAATAATTTCTTTAAAAAAAATTAGAAAGGTAACTCTTTGAAATATAATAATTTAGAAAAATAATTATTTACAAAACATGAATTTTAAGTGTAACTACGTAAGTGCACTCAATCCCCCCTACGTTTTTTATTCTCTTTTTTCATATTCTTTTCTCTACCTTATCTCTTAATTTTCTCTTCCAAATTTTATCTATTTTAGAATCTGATCGGAGCACGTTATAACTAAGGAGTTAATTAACATTTCTACATTTCTACCCATTACAATTTCAAACAGAGTAAGTTCATTTTTACTCTAAAGATCTCTTATTATCTGTTTTTGTTTATGTTTTAGTTATCAATCTTAGTGGGTCAGTTGAGAATAACAAAAGTTTGCTAACCGTACCTCTCTATGTGGAGGACGTATTGTATTTATATTCAAAAAAGGTAGCTAATTGCGTACAGAGTTGGATCCATGATCCGATTCTTAAGGCAACTAACCAACTAACGCTATTCTTAAGCTAAGACTTGTTCAACTTCTACAAACGTGTTCCACTTCTACTGATGTGTTAGATTGACTAATTCTAACAGTCCTCTTCAATCCCAACAGGTTTTATACATGTTGAGATTGTTACAATGTGTAATAAAGAGAGTTCTAGACAGTGGTTTTGTTAGGATATCAGCCACTTGATCACTTGATGAAATAAACCGAACTTCCATTGCTTTGCGTGCCACTTGTTC
>Ga0123342_1003613_pt1 | contig 24667 bp, 15 predicted proteins | sample Turbeawhitnodule_FD_89960 | JGI IMG/M metagenome (GOLD analysis project Ga0123342, IMG submission 89960) | Root nodule microbial communities of legume samples collected from Mexico - Turtle bean Mexico white nodule | ecosystem: Host-associated > Plants > Roots > Nodule | place: Mexico: Nepantla... | reverse complement strand
TTATAAATTTTTATTAATTTTTTTGTTTGTTTTGAAAAACATATTTTCTTTCTTTGTGTATCTTATTATTGTTTTTTTTTTCTTTTCCAAGTGATATTTTTTTTTTTTTTTCTGTTTTTTTTTTTTTTGTGTTTGTATAGTAACTTGGATAGGGTTTTCGGATTGATCTTGTAATAGGGTGTTATAAGGTGTGAAATTGAGTTTTATAAGGTTCAAGGTCTAATTTCTTGTGTGGTTTTCTTTCATTGTTTTGCTGAGTGTTTGTAAAAATATGTTTCCAATAAAGTTGAAATTTGTTATAATTTTTATATCAAACATAAAATAAAAGTTACAAAAACTTTTGTTCATAAAGAAAATCATTCATTTATCCGTTCATCACTTGTTTCTATTGTATGAGGAAAGGTCATACCTCTAGAAATTGTAAAATTATAAAATTTGATGTGTCAAATGGTGAACTAGAATGGAAACCAAGATGTGTTATAGAGAAACATAACATTGTTGGACCAAAATTAATAAATGTACCATATTCTTCTGCAAAATCATTTTTTATAGGTGCACTTGAAGGCCAAAATATCACTTTAATATTTGAATAGTAGTTGTTCAAGGCACTGGAGATATATAAATTTTTGTTGATGTTAACCGAGAAACATGTGGCATGATATAGTTGCCTAATTTCACAAAACTAACCTGCCATATTTTCAAAAAACTTGTTTATGTGGATCACTTTAGGCACATTATTCAGGAGATCTTGATATAGAAATTTTATTACGAAATCCTATTCAAAGAAATGACGAGACAAACATTTCACACACACAAAGAATAAGCATTGATAAGTCTTTAATGTGTACTATGAAGTTCGTAAGGCTTATTGTCAAATATACTTATTGTTTGTCCAAGAAAAAAGTTATTAGACAAAAAGTATTAAATAAGGATCTTTCCTTTGTTCGCCCAAAACAATTATGTTTAATCGGCTAAGCAAGGCACTTGCATCGACAAGATCTGGTTTTTATAAGATTATATTTTTATATTTTATTGTTTAAGCTCAAAATCAAAACAAAATTAAAGATGTTTATTGAACTTTGATATAACAAAATGTCACGACCAAAGAGAGGAAAAGGCACCCAAAAGTGCTTATAAAAATTACAAACCTAAATGTAAAAATAAGACTACTTTAGTTAATGTTAACTCAGTTAATCATATATTTATCACTTAGTTAACTTCTAATTAATCCTTTTGCATGGATGGTTCTTTGAAAATAGGGAAAGACACATCGTAGTTTTTAAAATTAAGGAAAAGTTCATGATGGAGTTATTATCCTATCTTTGTAGTGGAAACTCTAAGGAGAGATTGAAAACTATTAAACTCGCCAAGTTTCTAAAAAAAGTTGGTTTGCACCCTCTTATAAGGAAGATTCCTTGAAGATAAAATAAGACAAGTACTCCTTTAATGAATTTCAAAGAGGACCAAGAGAACACTTATGAATAATTCAAATCCTAATAAACTCAAATGTGTTAGACTTGAATGACAAAGTCAGGTCTCAAAGAAGTTGTTTTGATGATGATGTTTAAAGAAGTTGATGTTGAAGATATATTGTTTGATATTGCTTTGATTACATGTGTTTGTGAGTATTGCGCACAGGTCAATCACAAGAGTTTTAGTTTTAGTACAAAGCCTAATCTTAAACATTAATAAAAAAATTGTTATTAAAATATGTTGAAAAAATTTTTAAGTTTGTTTTAATTTATTAAGATTTTATGTATTTTATTGGTGTGTTTCATAAGAGGATAATCAATTATCCACCTTGTTAATGGAATAAAATAGAAAATAAAAACAATATTTTTTTACTGGTCTTAGAGAATAATCAATTAACATGATTGATAACCAATTAAAAAAAATATTTTTTTAAATAATTTTCAACTTTTACTTAGAATAATTGATTAACAGCTTAATATAATTGATCAAATACGTCTAAATTTGTTTTTAAACATCATTTAAGAAGCTATGTAAATAGAACCTTTGATTCACTCTTCAACACATTTGATCATACTTCAAAAAGTGAAATTACAAACATTTAGGGAGATCTTTCTGAGTTTTTCTCATTTGTTCAAGAGTTCTTCCAAGATTTATCGAGATTTATTGTAACTTTATATTGATTGTGTCAAAGAATTACAAAGGTTGTGTAGTGCTACTAAATTTCTCTTGTGACTGCTTTTGGTGTGTAATTAGTAACATCTTTTCATTTTTGTGTTGTTGAGTTTATTTCAGATTGTTTCCTCTTGAGTGTTAAAAAGTTGAATTTTTATTTCTTGTTGGTGTGATTCAAGAGTTGGACATATCCTCCTTGATTGTATTCGGGAGTTCATTTGGTTGTGCTTCCTATCTTGTATATCTTTTCCATGTGTTGAGTTCTTGTAATAAATATATAAAGATAATGGATTTTGGTTGTTTTAAGGTTGGATAACTAATACTAGATGTAAGATTTGTTGTGATCTGAACTAGTTTAAATCTTATGTAACATTTCTCTCTTTCTTTATCTCTTTCATATTATTATAAGTGTACTACGTGCAATCTTTATCAATCTTGATTCCACAATTAATTGCATTCAGTTTTCTAATAAGATCTGGTTTTCAAAAGAGTTTAAGAAAGGGTAAATGTTTTTAAAAAGTTTTCAAAACCAATTCATCCCCCTCTTAATTTAACTTAGCCTCACATTTTTTTTTCGACAAAAAGTGGTTTGTACATGGGGCAAGAGGTTCTATATATTGATGACCAAGCTCCCCTTGCGAGTCTGGCTATTCAATGTGGAACTAAAAGAAACAATTTGGGATGTCCAAGGTGATAAGTGCTAGATTTCAGTAATACTTCATATTATAATACAAACACTTATGAATATTAAAATAGCTATAATATAACCCCTGATTTATAAATTTATACCTTTTGAAATATTTTGTGATTTTAATTTAAATAAGAATGATTTATTTCCAAATTTGTGTTAATTTCGGGATTCTAATGAAGAATGAAAAGGAAAGGGAAAAAAGAGAATATATAGTTAAAAAGGGAAAGTTGGAACGTTTCAACACTCACCCAAGCTCGCCCAAACTCACCTAAGCCAGACAAAGGATCTCGCCCAAGCGAGATCACTCCAGTGACGTTGGACCTTTTTTCGTGCAACTTGCCCAGGCGAGCCCAATAACGCCCAGGCGAGAAGTCACTTAGCCCAAACTCAATTAGGTTAAATATGAGGTGTGAGGCACAAACCTAAAGAAGATAATTGAGTGGATTGGAATCCAATTGGGAGAATAAAAGGTGTTAAAAACCTTAGAGGAGGCAACCGTCAAGGAGAAACATCCTGGATCTTCTTTTCTTACTCTCCATGCTTATAATAGCCAACATGAGTGACTAATTCTACCATTTGGGATTGAGAGTAATCTATTTAAACTCTTATGTATTGAGATGATATTTAAATATAATATTTTGTTCTTGATTTATGATTGGTATTTTCATTTTATTTGTAATCCTTGTTTCTATGATCTAGATCCTTAGATTTGACTGGAAAGTACTTCTAAGTTTCTGACCCAAATGATACTCGAGTTTTCAAGCTCTTCTTCCATGTGTTTATTCGATGACTTAAGTGTTTTCTTCTCATGGTGTAGTTTTCCATATAAGGATTTGTGGAAGCCCAAAATTGGCCCAAAACATACACATATACAATTTGTTCAAGACTAAGAGAAAAGAATAAAAACATATTATACTCTTCAAATCAATAGAGTCTTCTTCTTGGAGGCTTAATCTTATTTTATCCTCTTAGCCATGGATTTTTAGATGAATGGTTTCCATTTCATCATTACATTTCCATAAGCACATGTGGCACATGGGAAGGTTAAAAGTCATATGAAATAATTACAACCATCGTCACACTTATGAAAGTGACATGTGTTATTTAGAAACTCTTCATATGACCTTTAAACTTCAAAATTTCATCAAACATACATCTATTTGTATCTCTTGGATTATAGAATATTCCAAGAAAATCAAGGAATATTATATAATATAATAGTTTGAAAAAAAGAGTTTCTTTATTTCTTCTTCAACTTCTTCCTCTTGTGAGTGTTCCTTAGAATCTTATTATAATCTTTTTCTTTATTCTTTTATTTTCCATGCTTCTTTTATTTTTCTTAAATTCCATTCTCTCCTTCATTAGATTTCCCTTCAATCATATTCACACCATCATTCCAACTTAGAAGAGAATTCATCCATAAATTATGAAGAACCTATATCACAAGGTGATAAGTCACTATTTAAGCTATGGTTATTATTTATTATACCTACCTAAGAAAACTATTTATTTGTTAACTATCCTCTAGGATAAAATCTAAACTACTTGGAATGTTATGTGAACATGTGGAATGTATGTTTATATCCAAGTTTTAGATCCTATGGAAGGAATTGCTTTTTTTATTTTTATTTAATTTTATAACATGCATTAGATGATGTATACATTTATGTTTATGCATGTTCATGCTAATTATAGAAGAATGTCTTAAGTCACCTATTTATGCATGTATAGAATCTAAAGAATGTTCGACTAACAAAGGTTTTTTCTCTTGAATAATATATGATTGTTGCAACTCTTTCATCCTTTGTAGAAGTTGGACTAGAAAGAGATCTAAAACCCCATGAAGTACTTTGATTCTCTCTTTTAGAAGTGTTATCTCCATCTTACCCCTACTTTTTCCAATTAATAAGGAAAAAGGAATAACAATGGAAGAAAAAACAAAATATTTAAGAAGTGAAAGGTCTATAGATTATCTTATGCTTATTACCTTCTTGGATAAGGTGGAACTTACTTTCTTAAGAATCGAACTATCTTTTCTTGGTTTCACCCCTTTATTTTCTCTTCTTCTCTCTCTCTAACTTTGTCACAATTAGATCTTAATCCATTTCTTTAGGAGATAAAGGTTTTAATGTGAAATAGTAGGGTATTAGCAACACTATAATGTATGACATTTATATCATATTGTCATGATTTTCCTAATAACAAATGACTCAATTTTATAAGCACAACATCACATAACACTTTATCATAAAATTTACTAATAGAAAATGATACAAGTACTTGTTGGTTCACAGCAGTATGACCTACCTTTTTCACTTGATTGTTGTAGCTTATGAGATTTAGCACGAGGAACAGTGGTAATTGAAAGTTTTTTCATCACCCTTTGACTTACTATATTGGTGCAACTTCCAACATCAATAATAAAGGTGCAAGTTTCACTCATGATTTGACATCTTCAAGTGAATTTTTTTTTCTTTGAAATCATTTTTAACATGTTGAAGCATGTGCTTGATCATTAACAAATCTCCTTCAATTGAAGATAACTCACACTCTCTATCACTTGGGGATCTTTCACTTGAGGAAGATGAAGATGAGGACGAAGAATATTGTGAACTTACTTCTCCATTATCTTTCAACATCACAATCTCCTGCTTTTGACACTCAAATGCAATGTGTACAAAATTCAAACATTTAAAATATTTTGTTTTACTTGTCCTTTCTTGAAAACTGAGTTTAAATGGAGAAGATGAAGGATCTTGTGTTTTGTAATGTGAAAAAAGAAAAAAAAGAAAAATGAAAACTTTTGTGAGGAGAAGAAGAATGAATGAGGAATGGCTAGTACTTCACCTTATCCTTTTTATTATCTTTCCATGTGAAATATGAAGAGTTTCTTATGTAAGAACTTTGCTCTTAAGTTGATTCTTCACCTTGCTAGCTTGGTGGACACCCCCACAACTTGTATTTTTTTTTATATAATATAATTTGTGTATTTAATATAATTAAATATTTTCATTTATTATTTTATTAATACCATATATTTACAAATATAAATATAAATTTTATTTTACGATCTACTTTAAAAAAAATTCATGTTTTTATTTGTAATAAACAGTAAATCATTAGTTTTTAAGATATATTTATAATTGTTATACATACACAATAAAACCTAATTTTTTATAAAATACTCAAATTGAAGATAAAAAATTATAAAGAACATTTTTTTTAATTTATGTGGACTGACCCACTAACCTTCTTCGGATCTGATTAATTAACCTATAAATATTGTGCAGGTGAACTCTTCCTCGTCCATTTACTTCATAAGACTTTATAGATATATAGACATATGAAAATTGAAACTTCATTAATTACTTATGTGTTGTGTCGATGTCATAAAATTAATATTTTATACACTTTAACTTAGCTTAAAAATCAAACTCTTATTTTCTTTAACCATTAAAGAAAAACGGATCTCATAAAAAATACAAAAACATTTAATTAAAGTGAGAATATGTTAGTTATAATTAACAGCACTTGATGGTGGTTTGTTAACTGAAGTGGGTGTTATCCCACTGCAAGTAATTACAAAAAAAAAAGCATGAAAGTAAAATAATTAAAAAAAAAACATGTTGGAAGACAGAGGGTATGATGAGAGAGACACGCGCAGTGTACTTGCGACTTCTTCAAATGAGTGAGCAAAACGCACTTGCATAGCACATTGTAAGAAGGGTGGGTTTGGGTCCATCAAAGTTTTTATTTTTATTTGTTCTTCGTTCTGATTTGCAGTGGGAAAATAGAATTGTTACTGTGAATAGTGTGAATTGGATTGGATCGGATCTGGGTATCTTGTCGGAGAGATATGTCACGGGGGAGATCTGATTCGGGAGGGTGGTTGAGGGGGTGTTTGGTGGTGTTCGCGGTGGTTTCAGCCTTGGGAGTGTGTGGGCCTGCGCTCTACTGGCGATTCAAGAACGCCATCTCTCTCCGCAATTCCCACAACAAATTATCTTGCCCTCCTTGCCTCTGTAACTGCCCTCCCCCACTCTCTCTGTTCCAACTCGCTCCTGGTTCGTACCTTTTCCTTTCTTTCAGATCATGCAGATCAAAAACATGTATTTAATCAATGAGTAAATGGGAAAGACGCCCACCAATTGTTTGCTGATTTGTTTCTTTTTGTGGGTGCACAGGGTTGGCCAATCTCTCCGTCTCAGGTTAGAGTTTCTCCTCTACTTTTTCCATTTTTACATAACTTCTGTTTTGGTATCTTTACTATGGCTTTTATGATCAGATCAGTGAGGGTAATTATGCTTAACCAATCCCCTCTATCGTCTTTATTGGCAAAAAGAATAAATTTCATGTGGTTTTCTCTGTTCTGAGTTAAATGTTGGATTTTGAAACCATGGTGTGAGTTGGAGATCTTACATAGTTGAGGGATATGATATATTTGAAGAAACTTCTCCATAGAGACATTTAGATGAAAAAAATAAGAAGAAAAAGATGAAGTTGGTTTTTCCATTTGTTAAAACTAGTTTATGCATATGTTAAAGAATAAAATTTTAGAGAAGGACATTATGGAGCTTCTGCAGATTCATTTATGCATAAACTAGTTTTAATTTATGAAGAGATTTATTTTAGTTTTTTCTTATTATTTTTATCTCTTAGAAGTCCTTGTTCAAATGTGTCTCTCACCTACTTATAAGCTAGTTTTGTAGGATAAATTCAAATTCTGAGTGTCTGAGCATGTAAGGTATGGACAAAACTAACACTGCTAAATGAAGCTAAAATCATTTGAGCAGTTGTTAAGAGCTGACTATTAAGAGCATGAATAACTTAGGGCCAAGTACTCCAAATATGCCTAGACAGATACATATGGCTCTGACATGACTAACCACTCAAAGATATGGCTTGCCAGACTAACATACAATATATTGACATTCAACCCCAAATCTTCTTTTACTTTTTCGCTTAAAAGTGGGAAAGGTATATAGGGAACTCAGTGCTCTCAAACATTTTTTTGGGTTTCTCGTATCACACATAGCACTTGTTCATCCTGCATTATTGCTGGTCTTGCTTGCCCTCTAGCATCACACATCACATCTGTTATTCTGTTAAGATCTTATTCACTTCATTGAAGTATCATGTGATGATATCCTGTTTGTTTTACAGCATTTTTTGTATGTGAGCAGTTGCATCTAAGTTGTGACTTGATTTTTGAAGAATTTTCTGCATCCTTGTATCTGTGTTGTATCATGCCACATACCTATACTAAGTTTTTTTTAGGTTCTTAGCTAGACTTGTATGCCATGTGATTTGATCTCTTGGCTCAAGTTCAGGTGTGACTCTTTTCTTGCTAATTAGTTCTTCATGTTTTGATAATTAAAGACATAAAGGTTAAATTAAAGTTTTAGTGCCTAAACTTTGTTTTCTTTTTTAAATCAGACTTCACACTTACAAATTTGTTAAAATAGTCCCTTTTGTCAGTTTCTGTCAGAACACTTTCATCTGGCTAACCTGGTAGAAATTTCTTTTGTACTGTGTGAGCTGTTTACATATTACTTCTTTCTTGAAAAGGCCAGTTTCACCAAATTATGTGTACCTTTATTAATTTGGTAGGTGCTTCTTTAGATGCTCTGTCAATCAATGTAAAATGTCCTATATGGACTATATTAGCAGTAGGAACTAATTTCAAAACATATCAAAGTGGGAGAACTGATTTAAAAAAAATATACGGTGATTAAGTTAAAGATGATTAAAAACTATACAGCTTTATGGATTAAGATTTTAATATAATCAAATATATTTACTGTATATAATGTTCAAGATGAAATAAGTAGGTGAGGAGGTGCTATAGCTTTTAAAATAGGAAATCTAAATTCACATTTTCTCAAATTTCTTATTTCTGATCAGTGTCATGATGAATATAAGAGTATGCCAGCTATTAATCAAGTTCTTGACACTGTCATGCTCAAACTTGTTACTAATTCTGCTACTGGTAATGTAACTGCATTAGTGCATGTGAATAAAATCATTTATGCTAACAAACAGATTGTGGAAGTAACGACCCTGATCTAAAGGAGGAGATGGAGAAGCAGTTTGTGGACCTTCTAAGCGAAGAGTTGAAGTTGCAAGAGTCTGTTACTGAAGCAAGCACACGGCACATGAACATAACATTGGGTGAAGCAAAAAGAGTGGCATCTCAGTATCAGAGAGAGGCTGACAAATGTATTGCTGCAACTGAAACATGTGAGCAGGCAAGAGAAAGAGCTGAGGCCATACTCATCAAGGAGAGAAAGATAACTTCAGTGTGGGAGAGACGAGCTCGTCAAATGGGTTGGGAAGGAGAATAACTGCATAAGTTTCCTTATTTATATTCTTTATGGCTATAATCATGATTATGGTTTTATACAAGAATGCAAGCAAAATGCTTGGTTTGTCCACCAATTTAGGTTAAATCCTTACTGTGTTTGTAACTGTATCCCTTATATGCTAGTATCAAACAAATTTTACTTCAGATGAAGGTTAAAACTCATGTTCATCTACTTCATTATATTTATACACTATATTTAGCTCTGCTTTCAAATAAATTGCTCTCTCTCCCTTTGTTTGTGGGTCATTACTTACATTTTTAAGTACTCAGAGTTTAGATTCTGCAGATTTTACCAAATGAGCACTGATTGCTACAAACATGTATGTTCAATGACCACATAGTTATTTTACTTAATTACATGTTAGGCTCTGTCAAAGAAATGAGAACAATCAAATTGGTTCTCAATTATTTCCAGAAAATGTTATAGTCAATTTTATGAAAAAAATAACATAAAAATACAAAATCACTTTATTTTCAAATTAATTTGAATGAAAATTAAGACTATTCAGACGTTGCTACTCGATTTTGGAGACGTTCTAGACTACAGGGAAAAAAGGTTAGAAATAGAGTAAAAATGAAAGTTATTTGTTAAATCGAAATTAAGATTAAGACAGATAGTTGAGAAGTAGATAGATAGACATCAAAGACATTTGTTTGAAAATAAATAGGTAAGAAATAGAATAAAAAAGGAAATTGTTCAATGGAGAAAAATAATATAAAAAATTGTTTTTAAAGATAATTTAATTATTTATTAATATTAAATTTATTATTACTTATTTGTTATTGTTAATAAATTATTATTTTTTATAATTTATTTTTATTAACATTAAAGTTAACATAACATAGAATTTTACAAGTTTAAATAATTTGTTATGGTCAAACCAATTTCTTTCTAATGTTCATTTGAGAGGATTACTCTATTTGTTTGTCCACGTATAATAATGATGGGAAATTTTGGTCTGAACTGATTCAGATTTAAAAAAAAGTTGTGTTCTTTTAAGTCCGATCAGATTTAATGTATGTAAAAAATAATTCATTGATCTAAAGTGTAATTTATATTAATATATGAGAAGAGATTCACTTATCCTAGTAAAAATAATTATTTTTAATTTAATTTATTTAATTTCAAATTACTAAATGAATTAATAATAACTAGTTTGTGTCTCATGGAAGAAATAACATTTCTTGGAGTGCGATGAATAAAATATATCTCAATTAAACATTATAAAAAAATTATTAAATAGAAATTAATTTTAAAGATAAAAAATAATTAATATATATATATATATCATTAAAAAAAGTTATTAAATAAAAAATAATTTTAAAAACAAAAAATAAATAATTATTATATTAACTAAATTAGATATTATTTTAAAAATTAAAAATATTATTAATATTTACAGTAGTTTTTATTATTAATAAAATTTATAAATTAGTTTTTAAATTGGTATCTAATTAACTATCAAAGTTTTAGCTATCAATTACTTTAAATTTTAAAATTGATAGCTAAAATCTTGTTAGTTAATTAGATACAAATTAACTAATTAGATACTATTTTAAAAACTATTTTATAAATTTAGAAACTAAGTTAAATACAATTAATTTTTGTAATTTATAAAATAGTATCTATTTTAGTCAATATAGTAATCAATTTTTTTTAAATTAATTTTTATTTAATGATTTTCTAGTAGTACATGTACAATGTAAAAAAATAAATTTTAAAGACTAAAAGAAAAGTAAAAGTTTTAGACATGAAGAAACATATGTTATAATTTTTACTCCAGAGCTACCTATGCAGTTTTTTCTTCTTCTCTTGTAGGCCTAAAAGTTATTCTAATTTTGTGTTGAACAAGAGTTTTGATGTCTTCAAATTTGTGTGAATTGCTTGAAGGTTTGTTGTTGCTTGTGTGTATGGGTTCTGGGTAGTTTGAATTTGTAAATTCACTCTTAGTTAGGATCCAAAGTTGATTTAAATCAAATCCTTTTGAAAAAGAGTGTTTTATAAAGGAGTGGAAAAACAACCAGTTGTTTTATCGTTTCAATCGGTTGTTTTACACTTAGTGTTTTTGAAACAAGTTTTGATAAAACTTGAAATTGGTTGACTTTGTTGTTAAGCCAATTCAATCGGTTGTTTCGACATTTCAATCGATTATTTTTTGAAAATCCTTAACAGAATTTGTTAAGTTTGGTAAATCTGTTTTAATTGATCCAAAACTGATTTGGGTCCTTCCTTAAATGTTTTTAACTGCCTTTTCAGAGGTTTAAATATTTTGCTTTATGTTCCTGGTAGTTATGATATCAGATTAAACCTTTGAAATCAGTTTTCTCCAAGATTTACATCAAGTTTTGATTTGACTTGTCTAAGAGTGGAATAGGATTGTTGTGTAATCTTTGAATTCAATCTATATCAGGTGTGGTCTTTCCTTATTCTCTATTTGATTTGTATTTCTGTATAGAACTGATGTTGCACAAAGTTAGAGGGTGTTCTGATCTGTGGTATGTTGTTTGCCAAAGAGAATGTGTGTTCTTGAGGGGTTCAAGATTACTTTTTTGGTGTGTGATTTGTAATTTGTGGTTGATTGCATAGTGAAATACCAGTGGTTTCTAGGAACTGGATGTAGCTTTTGGTGTAAGAGTGAATCAGTATAAATTTGTTTGTGTGATTCTCACTTAAATCTGTTTTAACTTGTTTTTATTAACTACTGATAAAAACAACTGATTGAATCGCATAAACAACCGGTTGATCTTCTGGAAATCAACTAAACAGTTTTGTATCTTGTATATCTTGATTCCTTTAGCTTTGATTCTTCATTGGCTTTCTATATACCTTCAAAGTTTGCGAAAAAACGTTTATAAACAATTCACCCCCTCTTTTTTAAGGCCTACAATTCCAACATTTCGTGCTATGTTCCTATTCTTGTTGGCTAAATAATCACAAGAAGGTAAAAATTCTTTTGAAGAGGTTACATCTTCTAATATAACAACTTCTTTTTATGCCACTACATTCTCTAAATGTTGATGAAGAATTTAAGATTTAACCTTATGTTGGGATGAAGTTTGGGTCTTACAGTTCATTTTCCAAGAATAATGGTTTTGGAATGCATGTTTGATCAAGTAAAGAAATGATACTTATATTACTATATTGTAGTGAAGGTCAACACAAAATGAAAAATTGTGTGAATGGAGAAAATCAAGATAAATTTTGTAAAAGAAACAAAATGATCAACTTTTTGAAAAGGTTGTCAATCTTTGTTTATCATTTCAAAATGAAACATGGAAAGAAATCAGGTTATTAAATTATTCAACAATTACCACAATCATGTCATTCTTAGTCCCAAAAGTGTGTGTTATATAAGGTTTCATAAGAAGATGAGTGTTCAGCAAAAACTCTAATGTAAAAAGAAGTTGAGGAAGAAGGATTATTTAAAGGAAAGATGTATGTTATTTTAAACAATGATGTCTCATCATTCTTTAATAGAGATTGTTAAACCGTACGAGGAATGTTCAAAAGAAAAATTTATATATTAGAGATGTTGAAGAATTTTTTCAATTATTGCAAGCCAAAACAATTTGAAAATCCACTTTTTTATGCAATCTAATGTAATGAAGAGTCTTAGATGGTAAATATTCTCGCCAACAAATCTGGGTCGGATCTTGGAAGTGGATTCCGGGTCAACCTTTCAAAACTGCCGCTTTGAGATACTTGAAGATCACAATGTGAGGAACTCCACCTGTTGATAAGACTATGAAGTTAGCAAGAACATAAAATATTAGTGTACATACATGGAATAATACTTACCTTTTATTTAGGGTCTTAGGCCCTTTTATAACACTCATAGACCCCTTTTCAGAAGTTAGTAACCATAATAAGTTGTTAAAATATTCTCTTTATTTTTGGGGTATTGATATGCAAAGTATCGTTTTCGTTTGTTGAGATTTGAAGCAATATATTTCAATTGATTCAATTATATTAGATATTTAAGTCGTTTTATTTTTATTTCTGACGCATTTAATTTTTTCGCTATCTTCTTAAGCTGACCTCTTTCAAGGTCATTGGGTCTGTCTTGATTTTTGGTCGATTTCTATCTGTTGGTCCCTAACTAAGTGGGCCGAAGAGGTATACTTTAAGTGATCGGATCATGACCCGATCACGACCAAAACGATATAGTAAATTTTGTTGGGTGGATAATAAATCAAGAATAGCTTCCCAATAATTTGAAGATGTTATAACTTTTGATACCACATAAAACTAATAAGTATGGTTTGTCGTTTGTCTCGTTTATTAGATTGAATAATCACTATCATTAAATTTTGTTTGGTCGTGCCTTATTGCAAGATGAGTTAGATAATTCTTTTTTCATACTTGGTTAGAGGCAATGGATGAAAAAAACTTCTATCCATAGTAACAAATCAAGATTTAATTGTTGGAGTTGTTATTGGAAAAGTATTTTTAGAAACGCGTCTTCGCCTAGAGGTTTCCTGAGAAGTTAATTTGTGATTGAGTATAATTTGGAAATAAATTAAAGGCATCAAGAGCTATATAGCATCTTAGAATCATGGGTACCTTGATCAATGCTATACTCAATCAAATTAAAGAATTGAACAATCAACAAAATTAAGTAGAGATTTGATTATGATTAGTTAACCCAAAATTTGTTGGACATCTCAAAGGGTCCAAGTTGTGTTTGATGAAGTCTAGTAAGTCTAGATAGTATTTGTTTTCTTTTGTCTTGTGTGTCTGTGATGTATTTTTGCTTTATGAGATTAAATAAATAGGAATTAAAATTATGATAATAAAATTAGTAGTCTGCGCCTAAATTCTAATAGATCCTGAAGAGAATAGAAGTCACAAACATTAATATAACATTGGCCTTTTATGTTTATTCTGCCTATTTAACAAAATCAATCTAGAGGATTAAAATTGAGCAAAATCTTAAATAGGCAACTGAAAATTTACAATTTGAATACAAAAACAAACATTTCACAATTTTCGTAGACCTAGAAACAAACTTTAGAGTTTAAAATAGAAATACGGAAATGTAACTAAAAAAGATAAAAAAAAAAGAGAATTTTCATTAAGGATAAAATAATGCCAAATTACATGATAAAATCAGAACTCTTGCATCAGAATTGGTTTCTTTTCCACCAACCATTTTCTCCCTCCAATCTTATATGCCACCCCAAAGTGGAAACTTATCATAAATTAAGGAATAAGAAATTTTACAATTCCAAAAGGACTTGAGAAGAATATGAGACGACAAAACTCAGAAAGATTAAATTACCTTCCAAAACACTATTTTACAATGAAGGCTACTTTTTGAATCTTATGTCAAATATACAAAGGAAAAATCGAAGTGTCATCACACTTAGCAAAAATCCTTGAATGCTCAAGCTCTTCTCATGTCTTGCCTTCGTCCATCACCAAAAACCTCTTCTATCATGTTGCATGTTGGTAAAAAGTCCATCTTATTCTTAGAGCATGATACAAAACCAGAATCCCACACTTTTGCATCACAAGGCTCCAAAACATATCCTTGGTTATAACCATTGCTTACTCCATTATAGTTACCACACCAATGATCCCCATTTTCAGTATTCACCTTAGTCTGCTGTGAGGCAACTCCTGTGTCAGAAGATGTGCATGAATCATCTTTAACTTTTTCATCACACGAATCCTGCCAAACAGGTTGATCAGGGGGTTGAATTAGAGGGCAACGACCAGAGTGATGCAACTCTACAGGATCGTATTTGGAACCATCATCGATGTTCCGACTAGTAAAATCCACTGTTTCATTAGCTGCACAAGTTTCATCAGCAGCATACTCATCATAGGTTTGCAAATCATTATCATGGCAGTCAGCCATACAAGACTCATCCTGACATACAGGGGACTCAGCAACAGAGTCCTCATCTTCCTCTCGAGTTGCAATATCATTGCTGTCACTACCTTGCCATTCATCATTATCACTGTCAATGTTTAATAGGTCATTCCTGTTTTGTTCTGCCCTCCTTCGAAGCATAAATACATTAAAGTAGTAACTCACTATTTCCTTTTTGGTTCGTGAAGGAAAAGCAATAGAAAGATAGTTCCAGAAATTCTTGTCAAGAGATGCTGGATTATTGAAAACAACCTCATGAAATAGTTGTTCATCCTCAACACTCCATTTTTCTGCCACTTGTTCTCCCATGTTAGTGAAGCCCAATTCAGTGAATTTCTCTGGTCCAAAGGTTTTTAAAAGTTTATCTCTTTCTTCTGCAATATGTTGTCTAACACATCTCATGGATCCCTGATCTTCGCAGTTACACTCAGTTCTTCCCTTTCCAACTTCATCGTCACAGCTAGATAATTCCATCTGAGGCAAAGGAATGACACAGGTCCCCAACAGTTTTTTCTCAGTTTCATCCCGGTCCCCAACAGTAAAGTCTGTATCCGAATCTGAAGCTGAGACATTTGATTTATTAGTGGCCCCCAAACAATCCAAAGCTGGAACATCAGCTTGATGATTAGCTCCAACTGATACAGGTTTGCGAGGAGAGTGTTCTAGGAGTATGGAATAAATGTCCTCGTAGCGAGTCAGGGTCCTTATTGGTCGCTCTGGACTAAAATACTCTGGAAAAAGGGAAAGATGTAAAGGTGGTTCAAGGTGGAGATCTTCAGTTGTGCTACATGTGGCCCATGAAGAAGCAGGAATATCAATAACAGGAAAGCTTGTTTCAGAGTTCCCAGCCTCTATAGGAGGGTCGCCAAAACTTTCACTTTCAAGCTTCTCAATACCTTCACTACTAACTTGCGTACATCCATCCTCTACAAGTTATAATTCAGCTACATCAAAATGTATTCGGTGAAATCTAAAATAAAATCTAAAAGGCATATTTATAAAACACCAAACAGTCCTTCAATTCTCCCATTTCCAGGTTCAAGCAGTCATATATGAATGATACTAAATTTTAAACTACCAAAAAATAAACAAGAAAACATATTGACAATACTATAACCTACTAGGAAATATAAGGAAATCACTAAAAAATAGGGGACAAAAGATACAAAAATCAAGAAAGTTCAATACCTCTAAAACCTGAAGCTCAAACATAGATTTTAAACTGGTTCACTAATAGAATGGAGTTGAGCTACAATGATTATCTAAAGTTTCACTAAAGCACAAGCTTGAAACTCGTGGAAATGCTTATTTTTTTAATTTCAAATATACAGTTGATGCTCAAAATTGGAGGGACCGTCAACTAAACACCCACCCGAAGGTTTTGGCATGTGGGTATGATAGTCATCATCAGGAAAGACAGATTCTGATAATGAAAAGAGCTCATGGCTGGGTCCCGCATGTTTTGGGTGTTTGAAAGACCCCTCAAGTATTTCCTCAGCATCAAAAGAACGCTTCTGCACCATGATTACCTGCAGGACAGGATTCAACCAAGAATAAGACAACAGAAATTAATCGGAATAAAATGCTTATAGCAGCAACCAGAAAGATAGGTAAAAAAATCATGAGGCAAACAATTTAGGATGAGGGATGATGCATGCAATATAACATCGAATATTTGAAAACAAAAACAGGTCAGAACCATTTCTAAACATTGAATTAAACATCTTCAACATATCTCAGTAATTCTCAGTAACCATGGAAATTCATCATGGATAAATACTACATAATCAATTCAAAACTTAATTCACCAGTATGTTGTATTGTGTTAAAAACCAAGAACCTGTATAAAAGCTGGCTGCAAAAGCAAATGACATTAACATATTGCAGAACACTTCTCTATAAACACATGCATGTATACTTCACAAATACTTAAGAGCAAGATGATATCATACAACAACAACATTGTAAGGCCGCTAAATAGAACACTAGATGTTGAACCCCAGTCCTGAATAACAATGTCTTACATTTAAATCACTGTAACTAACTTATATTATATATTAATAAAAGGCTAGTGGCCCCAATAACCAACGCAACATTTCCTTGTACAATCAGAGCCCAGTGAACACCATTAGCAATTGCAACATTATTTACTCCGAAAAGGCAGACACTCGTACCACTGACAACTTTAACCAGAACATTAAAAAAAAAATTGCCCCCATTTATATTGAATGAAGTTTCCATAATATCGCAAACACAAACAATAAATGTCACAAATAATAAAAATAACAACAATAATTATTAAATATATTATACCTTAAATCAGTCTCCTTCAAATTATATGCAGCCGGCTGAATCGGACAATTAAGAGCTCCAATTGAAAGGAATCAAACAGGAGAATCCTAATTGTTCAAGGAATTGAAATTTCCCGAAAGAAATTCAACAAAACAACAAAAGCCCCAATTTGAAAAAACCCTAACCCTAGATCTTTACAAATCCAACGAGAAAGATGGACAAGTATTACGATTCGAACCGAATCGAATCACCCGAAGCGAGATCTAACAACCGGGACAGACTTTCAGAAGGATCGAACCCAAACCAACACGCGTCGAAAATAATTTACAAAATTCGCAGAAACCGAACGAGGCAACAGAGACCCAGAACCCAAATCGAATAGAAAATCTCCCCTTCCAGATCCCGTATTGGGAAAAACAGATCCGGAATATTCCTCTACGGAAACCCTAAAAGCGGATCCCGTGAATCGACAGGGCCAAAATTGGGACCGGTGGGCGCAGAAAATGGAGAGCTGGGCGAAGGCGGGGTCGATTGGAGGGTTGGCGGCAAAATTGGGGGTGGAATCGAAGGAGGAAGGAAAAGAAATGAAGATCGGAAAACGCGGCTAAAGACGAAAGGGGAAAAAAGCTAGGGTTAAGTTTTTTTTTTTTTTGGTTGGTGCGGAAAAGGAATAAAAGGAAGAAACGACACCGTATGGTTGTGTGTGAATTATGGGAAATGCCCCTGGTGTTTGTTTGGGGTGTGAGGGATGCGAGTGCGGTATATATGGGACAGTGTGGGAACGAGTTTGAGGGTAGATTCCGAATCATAATTATCATTACTCAAGCCTCATCTGACACGTGGCATTCTCTCAAAGGATCATTTTCTGTTTTCTTTTCTGACTTTCCCTTTTATGGGCCAACGTGAATTTTGTGGGTGGGGGAATCTGGGGACAATAATCAAACCCTTTTTTTTTTAATTTATTTATTTATTTTATATACTTTATATTTTATAATATTTATAATATATATATATATAAAATAATTTAAAAAATCTCTTGTTCTTCATTTTTAACACCGTCTTATCATTAGTCTATAATGCTCATCCATATTCATCTTTAATTCTAGTTGTCTTTGTTTTGCATACGACACTTATACATATTTTAGCCTTTTTATTGTAATTTTTCTCTATTATGAAAAAAAAACTATGTTTTTATTCTCTCTTTGTAATTTTATTACTTTAGTCATACACAGTTAATTCTACATGTTAAGTTGATAAATTTAAAATCAGGTTTTCATCATGAGAATTGCCTTATAGTAAATAGTAGATTTGATATTTTTTTTTCTTTTTTCTGTTTAAGACAACAGGAATTTTCTTTGCTTATAACAACAATATATTTTTTTCTTTCTCTACTATATTTATGGTAGTAAAAGCTATTGTATTGGAGATTTAGCTAGAAGAAGTCGTGTAATTTAGTTAGAGGAGTAGGGTAAGTCGGTGAAGCATCCAAATATATCATAAAAGAGGAATTTTGTTGCTTCTATTTATAGGTATTATAAAAAGAACTATTGTAATAAATTGTTTTTGTCTATTTTTCTTGTCAATTTTTTTTTTTAAAATGTGTTTTACTTTACGCTATCAATTTTTATTGTTGAGCCTTTTTTTTGGATGATGGACAACATTTTTCTCCATAATTACTTTATTACTATGACAATATTAAAGGAGCATACAAACTCAAGTTAAGGTGTGTATTTATTGGAATCTTTCTTGGAGAGCATAAGGCTTCTTTTTTGAGATAATACGATGCAAAATACGTCTAAAGATATTTCACATCATCTTATGAAGTCATAAGTGTCTTTCTCTTGTGGTTTTCCTCTAATTCACCTTAGAACATGTTTGGTCTTGATAGCTTACATCTAAAATAATTTCTAGAATTTTTCACATCTTTTGTTAGACTCCATCTAGTGTTTTCATTTGAGACTTTTGTCTAAGATATTTTTCTAACTATATTGCTTTATGGATTTTTATGTTCTGTTCACAAAAATCAACTTCTTTAAATAATCAAAATTTTGTATTATTTTTTGTTATCACAATGATGGGTAACTTTAGGCAATATACTCACATGTAAACTTGCATCTAATCATGAATGAATAATTTGTACCTTAGCACTTCAAATTTTCAAAAGGCTTTGTAAGAATTTTAATAAATTTATTCAACCATCTTCTCAAATTAACTTATCATTCCAGTTGGTATCGAAGTTAACCTCTCAAAGTTAGTCTGTTGCAAACTAGAGGAAAATATCATATAAAACATGGAACACGAAAGACAAAATGGCGTCAAGTCTCTCTTATTCAAAGGAGTCAAGTTCGACTACTAGAAGCTAAGAATGATAAATGTTATTTGAATCATGTGATTGGACATAGTAGATAACAATGACTACATTCCCCTGTATAGCAACAAATATGCCTTTCAAAAGACCATGTTGACTAATGATTAAAAGCAAAAATGTTTTCTCAACTCAAAGGCCAGAAATGCACTTATATGCACCTTATTTGAGGAAGATTGTACCAAGGTCTATGCTTCAAAGTGACAAAAATGTGGGACACTCTAGTGGTAGTGTAAAGAAGTTGTATTGTGGTAAAAAGAAACAAACTTAAGATATTCGCTAGAAAATACTAGTTATTCAATATAGAAAAAATGAAAACATACAAAATATGCTTAATAAATTTCAAATCACATTAAATGAACTTCATTAACTAGGTAAGCACTATGATATGATCATATGGATCAGATTTTGCATAACTTACCTACACAATAAGGATTGTAGGCAACGACATTGCAAATGCTCAAGAACTTAGACACTCTTTTGCTAGAAGACCTTGTGGGAATTTTTAAAGTCTGAGTTAGATCTTGATAAGGTTATATTTTTTATTGTTAGAATTTATGGTCTTATACAAGAGGGGGGTGAATTGTTTATAAACGATTTTTGCAAACTTTGAATGAAATCCAATGATGAATCACAGAGAAAGAAATAAAGGAAGCCAAAGAACAAAACTGATTAAGTTGATTTCCAGAAAATCAACCGGTGATAAAAACAACTTAAAACAGATATTAAAGAGTTCGGGAAAAGAGATAAACACACAAACAAATTTATACTGGTTCGCTCTTATCCCAAGAGCTACATCCAGTTCCCAGAAAGCACTGAGTATCCACTATACAATCAATCACATATTACAAACACACAACCACCAAAGAAGTGATCTTGATCCCCACCACAAACACACCACAAATCAGAACGCCTTTGACTCTGTGAACACCAGTAATTTACAGAATTACAAATCAAGAAGAAATAGGATTGATCACACTTGGTACAAATCAAATCAAAGTACAAATCAAGTCCTACTTCACTCTTAGAGAAAATATCCAAAGCCTTAAGCAATCTTGGAGAAAACTTGATTTCAAAAACTGATCTTGTAAGTTATCTGCTATGAGCTTATAACATAACATTTATACTCCAATTAGCAGTTGAAAACATTTATTATAAAAGCCAAATCAGTTTCAAATCATTTAAAGTAGATTTAACAAACTTAACATAATTATGTTAAGGCAGTTAAAAAAACAGTCGATTATTTTGTCGAAACAATCGATTGAAACGATAAAACTGGTTGTTTTTCTGCTTCTTCATAAAACACTATTTTCAAAAAAGATTTGAATTAAACCAACTTTGGATTCAAACTAAGAGTGAATTAACAAATTCAAACTACCTCAGAACACACTCAACTAAGCTACAATTAGCCTTCAAGCAATCCATGAAGATTTTCACCAATAGATTTTTAACACCTCTCAAAGATAAGTATTTTATACTTCTCTAGGAGAAGTATAAATCTCTCCAGGTAAACCATTCTTAATCTACCCCTAAAATGAATATCACTCTCAAAAAAGAGAAAGACACCCTAAATAAAGAACAATGTAAGCTCACAGGGTATACTTCACTTGTTTGAAGGATTTACAAAGGTTTAGCTCATAACCCAAATCACTAGACGCTCTATGAAGCAGATAGAATATGTACAATGCAAAACTCTCTCGCAAACTCTTATTTCTCTTTGAAATAATTTTCACCATTCTTGTTCATCTTCATTCACTAGCTCTTTATATAGTACTCAAAAGATGTACGTTTGAAGTTCTTGTAATGCATTGTACCATATAATCGTTAGACGCTCTATATGGAAACTTTTACATTGAATCATTCTGTCTGCATCTTGGACACTCTATATGGGTTTCTATCTTTATCCAAATGTTTATGTTGAAGCTTTAAATCTAGTTGACTCAAAATATCTATTCAAATATGCACAACTGTTCTTTCTTCATGCGCTAGACGTTTTTTTAAGGAACTTTGGCTTTGATGTATTATGTGTGTCTTAATCACATATTTGAACTTTTAAAATGCTTCCTTATTTGTATCAACTTAAGCGTTGAAACTTTAATTAATTTGTACTTGAATTTCCAGAACTTTGTATTGTTCATCATCTTTCTCATACTAGACACTAGAAAAAGAATGTTATGATATTGAAGTTTTAATATGTCTAAATCACTCATTGGACTTTGAATATTTGTCTATTTTGATATCTTCATTGATAGAAGTTTGATATTGCTTTAATTATCATTTGCACAAATCTTGTACGACAACATCATCATTTTATTATTAGACACTTGAAAAGGGAAACTTCTGATCTAATATTCCTACCTACGTGTCTTTAAGTGTTGTAAAATTTTCTAATTTTTTTTTAATATCAGAATCAATAAGAATCATCATTTAAATGCATGGGTATCACTATAACATAATTTGTTAATTTCAGAATTATCCCAACCTTTTATTCTATAATTTTCACTATAAATATATTTTTAAAAAAATTTCTAATTCTTTACAAGTTTTAAATGTTGTGATACTCAAACTTCAACCTAAATGTATTTACTCAATATGTTTTTTGAAAAACGAGTTAATATAGATGAAAACTTTCTAATAATGTCTTAATCTAATCTTTAAGGCATACCTAAATACTTTTTAATCATCATAAAAAAAAATATACTTCATTCAAAAATCATTAAAAAAAAATTAAAGATTCACAATTTTTTAGATGCTGTTTTATGTTTAGAAATACGAAAACCTCCTATAATTAATCAATTAGTTATTTTAATAGAAAACTTTGATTTGTATGGATTAATCGTATCTAGGAAGGTAAAATGTTTTAAAGCAATGTCAAAAAGTATTCTAAGAACACAAAAATCAACTATATACATTCCCCGACACATTAGATAGTCTAACATGTAGAGGAGGAAGTGATTGTCTAGCATGTATAAGTTCCAGTGACCATCTAACGTGTTCATTAGCACTGTTTCATTTTACTTGTCTTGTGCTTTGGGGTCATCTCACATATTATGTTATTAGAGACTGTCTGGCAAGACCATCTAGTAGGTCTTTGTATTGTAAGATCATCTAGTGTGTCTATGCATAATTAAACTGTCTAATGGATCAATGCTTTATATGTTGACTATTCTTTTTTTTAACACAAAGACTATCTAATTCACTCAACACTAAAAGACCATCTAACAATTTTAATATTGTAGGATTGATAAGTGTCATAATTAAGTAATATTTCATACAAAAAGTTAGATACTTATGAACTTTAATTGATAAAAAATTATAATTCAACCTCTAATTTAGGAATTTTAATCTTTTTACATAATTTTGGATTATGAGACGAATAAGAATGATTTATGCCCAATTTTGTATTATTTTCAGGAATTTAAGGAGAGATGAAACATAGAAATGAATTATGAAATAAAATGTCACTTAGCCCAAACCCAACTAGGTTAAATAAAAGGCATGATGCATAACCCTATACATAATTGGGAGGAACCAAAGGAAGGAAACCCTAAAGGAGGTAGTCGTCAAGGAGAAATGCTCTAGATCTTCTTTTCTTGTTGTCCATGCTTGTAGTAGCCATCATGAGTGGCTAATTCTTTCCTTTAAGATTGAAAATAATATGTTCAAACTCTTATGTATTGAGGTGATATTTATCTATAGTATTCAGTTCTTAATTGATGATTGGTATTATCATTTTTTCTCAAACCTTGAAACTATTCATGATTTTGATCCTTAGATTTGACTGGAAAGTACTTCTAAACATTTGACCTAAATGATAATGCTTAGCATATTTAAAATGTTAATTGTTTTATAACATTTGTTCGTAACGATAAGAGATTTTTATAAATATGCGAGGAATTGATATTTAAAAGATTCTCTTAATAAATGAAGAATGACTAACTGTGATTCTAACGCTATAGTCAATGTTGGCCAAGTATTCACCGCAGCCATTTCATGAAGCATTTGAAATCATGGAACTACCTTTTTTTTTTATCAAAAAGCATCACAACAATATCCACCTTAGATCCATTTGTAGTGTAAACATCCATTCAAGCACCAAAATGGTACCATCAAAATGCAGAAATCCCAATAAAATATCGTTGACCAGAAGAGTAACATTCACCAGAATACCGAACAGGGAACAATTGTTTGAAGAACTTTCACAAAGGTAAGAATTGTTTGCAAAAATAAAGCCAAAGAAGCCTAAATATGTTCCATACAAATATTTTGCTCATATGTAGATCCATCATTTCACCAATGCGATGAATTTCATCAATATGAGCAGTCATCATATTTTGCAAATATTGTAATCTCGTGTTCTTGCCAATGAAACATATATAACTTTTATTGGATATAATTGAATTGTTCAAATTCAACAAAATAGAGTAAAATTATAACAACGAAAAGACATACTTCCGAGAAATTTTTAGAACTCACAGTGTTAGCCCAAAACATCAAGGCCCATTCGAAATAGAGAAAAACCTATAAGGTTTAGAGATTTCATCTAGAAGAAAATGAGCTATCGCAATTTTGTTATGTTTTTTGTTAGAAGTTACAGTTGTCTCATAGTTATTAGCTAACAAGGATATTATAAAATGTATCTATGCATTCAAAGGAGGTAGAGAATAATATTGTTAGAATTTTCATATCTTTAGTTAGCTCTTTCTCACAGTGGTTTCTCTTACCTGCATCTTTTACTACCTTTCCCCCATCAACGTAACATTTTGGTGCTTTCACTGACTGATGAACATATATTTATTCACACTCATTAGCCTTATTCATAGATTATTGGACTATAATAATAAATAAATCCATTGTTTTAATTAATATTCTTATAATTCGGTTTATTTGGGCCTTAACTATTATTATTGTTAATTTTGTGTTTTTAGAGT